>Ga0065711_1002176_pt1 | contig 35894 bp, 14 predicted proteins | sample Hoacrofraction12_FD_59098 | JGI IMG/M metagenome (GOLD analysis project Ga0065711, IMG submission 59098) | Hoatzin crop microbial communities from Cojedes, Venezuela - Epithelial fraction 12 v2 (version 2) | ecosystem: Host-associated > Birds > Digestive system > Esophagus > Crop | place...
TTAAAAAAAAAAAAAAAAAAAGAAAGGAGCTGTTCAGTCACTGGAAGAACTTATCAAAGATCCTCTTTCAAATTTTCTAAATAAAGACAGGATGTATGTTTAATCATCTGCTATGAACATGCTTTGAGGAAAAGTTATATGTTTTGGGCGGAAGCTTTTGGCTTCATACCAAAATTCCTGGACAAGCCTCAGTTACACTGTGCTATGAGGAAATAATAATAATAAAGTCTACCTGTAGTGATTGCCTCTTATTCCAAAACAAACAAAAAACTCTTCCATGCAATACCCTGTACTCTTCGAAACAGTGGAAGGGTAGTCGCCCTTATTGCAAATACTCTGTAGTTTTTCCCCTGCTTCTTTACTAGCTGCTGATTTCCACCTTATTCTCAAGGTCCTCAGATTCCACTGCTGCAGTTACTATTGAATTTTCTATTGCTGTTGCTCATAACCATCCTCTTCTATGTCCCAACACTTTGCATTACTGTCCCATAAATTGCTTGCAATTTCTCATAGGCTTTGAGACCTCCCTCCAACCTAATGCCATGATTTTCTGATTAGAAGTCTCGCTGCTGTCATGCTCTTGCAGTGTTCATGCTAGCTTTCAAACCTGGGACACAGCATCCTGGTCAGATCCAAGTGTTTGAGAACAGCAGTATGAATATACAGGGCCCCCAAAACAGCAATAGTTTTTAAGTACAAGAGGAGTAATGAAAAAATCAAGCCAGAAAACAGAAGTCTCTGATTCAAACTCTTACCTGTGCTACCTCTTCAAAATCATCATGTCGTTTCTGCAGTGCCCGTGCTCTGTGTAGAGACTTCCCCACTCCTGTATGTTTACTCAGAAAGGCTTCCCCGTGATTTTCAATCCAGTCCAGTACCTGCCAGAAAAGCAGAACATCCAATTACCTCTCTTGTCTCAGCAGCACTGAGAAATTCTCAAGGTGAGGACAAAACAGCTGCAGAAGTACTGCTTTCTGCTTGCTATGGCTAAACACATGTCGATCTGTCAAAGTCCATTCCAACTGGATAGAAGATAAATGTTTATAGATGTTACTGGTAAATTAGAATGACTGGATTTTTACTATTCAATTTATTTTGAAGTGTATCTTAGTTATTTGAGCATGGAAAATATTAGATATTTATTTTCACAGAAATGAATTTTGGGGAACAGGAATCCTAAATCTGCCATCTTTAACAACAAGAACCCTCCTTTTAAAAGCTCCTTATGTAAATTGAAAAACGTTGATAGCTGATTTCACACAAACAGCAGATTTCAGTGGAAAGCATCTTAAATGAGTCCAAAAGCATGATGGAGAAATCAGTTAAAACTTATTTTGATGTGAGGAGAAAGCATTATAAGAGTAACCAGTACGAAAACCGTAAGAATCCTTCACTGCAGGCCACAAAACATTGATAGTATGCCCTTTCCAAGTCTTTCAGGTTTTCAGTTCAAAATATAATGGATCTTTATGCAAAAGTAAAGTGCAAAATCTTAAATTCTGAGAGTTAAAGAGGATTTTATTAGAAAAATAGATCAACTGTATGAGCACCACCCATTTGGAGCTCTTTCTCACAAGAATATTGGCACTGAAATTTAGATCAAACATGTCTGAGGTCTACTACAAGCTGGAAAAAAAAATTGAACTTGACAACATCAGCTTGGGAAATTTCAGGGTGTGATCTCCACCCTTCCGCATCATTTTCCCAGTACACAGAGGCGAAGAGAATAAATAGTACTGGATCAGTACTGGTATTTGTGTAAGTAGCTAGGACTTCATTCAGCAAGGAGCCCTGCACTCACAGGGAGTTATTGATCCTCGCTACTTCTGATGCTAATGGACTAGCAAACCGTAGCTGGTATTTCTGCCACACTGAAGGGAGAAGACACCGCAAGCGTCTCCAGGATACTGATACAACCACAGAGTAGTAACCTCTGCAGCTCTGAGGCCTGCAAGGGCCTTCAGATCCGCGTCCTTTCTTTGTGCAGCAGTGGGGTGCAGGCAGCGAGTGTGGGCCCTGGTGACGCTGGGCAGGGCTGCAGGATGCCTTGCAACTTGTGACAGCAGGGGCTGAGAGGGGTTCTGGTGCCAGGGCACAGGGCCGAGGTGGGAGAGAGCTGTTGTGCGAGGAGCCACTTGTCTCATGTGGGGCTGATAAATGAGCAAGTATTATTGACTAAGCCTAGAAACCTAAGAGTGGAAAAATAGATGTGATTATTTTTTTTATTTCATGGCTTGGTTGTACAGAATTTAAACCACCTGGACTTCGAGTCTTTTCTGTACTGTAGATCCCAAGCATATTTTTATAAGTTCCAAGTACAAACAAAGCTTTATACACATATACTTATTCCCCAACCCTATTACTTTGCTGGAAAAAGCATTTTTTTAATTAATATTTTGTGCTTACGAGATATTTTTCATCTACAAAGTATAAATCATTTCACAAAATGGGGATTCAAAGTACTTTATGTCCTACAGGGACAACACGTGTTTGGCATAAGTGTCACTGTGGGGAAGAGTAAGCAGGACCAGGTGTGTTGGCAGTTCAGTCATTGCCCCCTGCTTCCCTTTCTCTGATCAGTTTGTCTCCCATTTGCTCTGAGTAGAGAATCCCAAATACATTCCTTCCAACTGTTTGACAGCCATGTGTCAGCTGGTCTGCTAAGAGCTTTTCTGCAAGATATTCTTGACCAGGAATCTGTATATAACTTGCGATAACATTAATTATTGGAGGGTAGCCTTCTAGCAGTTGTGTCATACATAACGTAACAGTGTGTAAATAATTCCATCAACATCCTCTTTCTTCTTTTCAGGTGTTTTCAACTTATCTTTAACAAGGGAACCAGATCAAAATTCAATTTTGAAAAAAATCTCATCTAATGAGGCCTCATTTTTTATTTTTTTTTTAATGGCAAATGGCTTTAATTTAAACAATCATCATAGAATCATAGGTTGGAAAAGACATCACGTCCAACCATCAACCCAACACCACCATGCCTGCTAAACCATTTCCCGAAGTGCTACATCTACACGTTTTTCAAACACCTCCAGGGATGTTGCCAATGTTTCATATGAAGATAGTATACAGTATGCTGTTGTAGAATTGCAGTGAGTGGCTATCAAACAACCCTAATAACTTTTTCATGCTTATAGCATTAAAGTAGTAATCACATAACAATAAAGTTTTTATCCCAGTCAATGTTATATTGGGCTGCTTTAGTCACTGTTAAGGTGACTGTTGACAAAGATTTCCTCTTCTGTTCTCTAAACAAATGTTTTCGTACACATTTCAATTCAGAACAAGAAAAACAACATATGATACCCACTTTAAAGATGAAAACAAATGGAATGAATCTAGGCCAGAGTACTGGTTATAATATGGATACCTTACTCTCAACAAAACAGAAACCTCAGCGAAACAAAGTGCTAGAACATTAATCCATAGGGAATAAACCTTTGTTCCGGACTCATCCAAGAGCTGGCAGCTCCTGCAGCAAAGTCTCACTTTGTGTTTGGGCAGTTATTCCATACTGCCTGGCACAGAAGGGCACCATCTGGTGATGCACAAGATCCTTCCTGTAATCCAAAATCTTCCCTCTGACGTCTTCTATGCAGGTATTGATTAGGTTACCAAATCCTTTAGTTCACAAGATTACATATAAAATACTAAGCTTAGATATATAATACCCCTAGACACAGTTGTACATCCACTTAATAAATAACGTCACATGAGCATACAAGATAATAAATAAATAAATCTATAAACCACACACCAATGACACTGGCTGTAACACCCTATTTGAACACCTCTTTCCTATGCCATTTCTCTGCTTAGAGTGCCTTGTCTCAGATTTCACAGACGTCATCTGCTCTTTAAAAAAATCTGGTTCAAATTGTCCCCAAATCTCTACCTCTGCCATGATTCCTGCAAGAAACAAATCACAACTTTTTAAGGAATAACTTTCTTAACAGCACCTTCTGTGGCTCTGAAACCAATGTTAACACATTTGACCACTCCAGTCTTCAGTGCATTTGTTTGAACAATCATTCTGTGAAATACATAAATGCTGTATTTTCATTTTGCATAGAAAGGGGTAAAAAATTGTGTATATATATGAAGAGACTAAGTGAATTCCTGAGGTGTCCCAGGAAGTTAGCAGAAGGCAGGATGTCAGCATGAGGCTCTCATAATCTGATAGCCCTATCAAAAGAATCCTCGGCATCTATAGAAGCAGCTAATATGTTTTTCCTAATACAAAGCATTTGCCATCTAATAAGCTCACAATAATTTGAAAACATCAAGAAATACCACATTTTTGTTTCCATCATACAAGGCACAGAAAGAAGCTCTTCCTAAATGAGGAGCTGAGTTACGGAATAACTGAGTGAGAAAAGCAAGAGCGTAGATCTGGATGGATACAAAACACTTACTCCCCAGTGAAAACAACGAGAAATGTTAAGCAATTAGTGTATGGCAAATGCAGGAACAACTCTGACAGGTCACAGTAAAACCTGAAATCACCAGCTCTTGTAAACATCTACCTGTCAGCATGTTTGGAGACACTCCCCCTTACCCTGAAGAAAGGGAATGTCTTTAGAACTAGCGTAACTGTGTAATAATTCAAGATAAACATGAACATTTTACTTGAGAGTATGGACTGTATAACTTACTCTACTGCCCAACATTGAAGTCCTCTGATATTGTTAGCCATTGAAGTTAGAGTGACTTATTTCAAATAATTTAATTACTCCCCAAAAACATTAACATCTTGAAGATGCTGTTAAAAAATGCAGTTAAGAGTGTTTTCTAAATTACATATTCAAATTTTCTAATTGTCCTTTCTTGCCAAGCTATTTTTTCTTAAAACAGTTAGAAAAAGGCTGCAAGTCATGAATTCTTTGAAATGAAAATACTGTGCTACAGATAGATCCATCATCTGAGGTGTTTCTTGAAGTAAAATATATTTTGTAACTCCAGTAAATGCCAATTCTCTTTCCAGTGTGCATTTACTACCCTACTTCCACTAGTTTGAAAGTTGCTTGGGACAAGGGCCAGGACCTCCCTCCTTCTTTGCAGTTCCTAGCACAGTAAAGCCTGATCCTGCCTGACTGCAATTTAACTACGGGCTAACCGCTGTGTGGACACACTTCCCACCCAGGACAGCATTTTCCAATTCAGGCTGCTGTCCATTAGGTAATGGACATGAATAGCTGAGTCCAAACTTCAAGGCACGTCTCCAAGCATGGGTAAAGCTGCCCCTGGAGTTGCCTGGGAAACTTTATAACTCACAGATGTCTTCTGCAAGGACTGGAGGATAATAAAGTCTTGGTATTTTACTTTCACCTGTGGCAAATTCCCATCCCATAAGTTGCTGACCTAATTGCTGTTGATGAGTTTATTGGGGTAGGTGTTTCTGCTGCTTCTCCACCCAGTCCCATAAGATGTCCATGTGAGGAAATCAATAAACTGCTCCTTTTACTCTGATGGTAGCTTGCATGGAACTCCAGAAAGCGTGCATGTGAGGCTAGGAGGTGAGGAGGCGGCTCCCTTTCTTTTCTGGATAGGGAGTCATAATTCTGTGCATAATTCCCAGCTAGCAAAAGAAGCTTGTTAATGGAGAACATGAACCAAAAGCTCAAGAAGCACATCTGATGCCAGTGACGTTTATTGGCAGGAATGCTGCAGGATACACACATCTTAAAAAGGTGATGTTAATATCTCTTTTTTTATTTCATCTAGTTTAAGATCAAAAGTGGTAAAAGCATTATTTTCTTTCTATCATGATGTGCATGTCCTGTCTCCTTATCTCCTCAGGGGCACAATTACACACCCAACAAAAGAAGTAGAAAGCCCAGGCCACCAAGAAAATTAAATAAAGCTCCAGTGCAATTACAGCAGCCTGAATGCGCTAGCTATTACAGCCATTATACGGCTGGATAACCACAAGATTCAGAATGCTACCTGGAGGAAGAATAGCCATAACAGTCCCTTTCGAATGATCTGTGTAACAGCGAAAATAATAATGGCAATTCAGGCAGGTTTCATCTGAGCACAGCATCAGGAAGCAGGTGCTTAGAAGGGAAACGCTTTCAGAGGCCTCTCCACACTCCTCCTTGCTGATGATCGAACTCTCATCTCTGGGAAGTCTCAGGCCTATTGCACATCTAAACTGGCAAAATAAATACTGCCCAGGTGAGGTCAGGGAAAAACGTACTTGAGAGTCTCTTTGCAGAGAATGGGGATAGTTTGTACAGTACAAAGTAGGAAAACATGGGAAAACAGAAATGGAAGAATGGTTTTAAAGGAAAAAGCTTGAAGAAGCAATCAGGCAATAATTAAGAAAAGTTCTGGGCTGATAATTGCTCTTCCTTTAGGCTAATTTGTGTGATGGGAATATGCCAAGATGATTGCATTAGTAAAATATAAGGTCAGTTCTTTTAATAGCTTAATTTGATTTTTAAATAGAAAAAGCAATGGGCACTATATTTAAAGGACAGAATTTTCAATGTAGCTCTTTGAAAATGAAGCCTCTTCCTGTAGATATCTTTCCTAATCAGTAAATGTGAAAACTAAGAAGCACCTCATAACTTTGTTTGACTTTAAATTAAAATCTCCTTAGGAACCAACTCTTTCCTAGCAAGTCCGCATGCTCTGCTCCCATTTTACATGAATACAAAATGTGAAAAGAGTAGTAAATTCACTACTTCAAGGATCCATATATGTTGTTGAAATTAGTCAAAAAACTTCTGCATTTTCACGTCTTTTAAATCGTATTTGTTTTAGTAGCAATGAAGGAAGATGGAACGAGAATGATATGGAGCAGAACACAGAGGCTTGCTCAAATGTACCAATCATTGACCCCTGCCCTCATCCTGCAGAAAGGAGACGAGAAGTGTAAGCTGGTGATTAAACCAGCTTTAATAAGATGCAGTGTGTTGTGCTGGCAGTGACAGGGCACCTCGGCTTCTGCATTTGACCCGGGTCTGTTTTGAACAATTTCTCCGCTCCTGAGAGAGATGACCCACTGAAGTGCCTTGGCCAAGGGAATCACTAATTGTTGTTACTCTAAGATCCACTGTTGTTGCCATAGTGACTCTTAAAACTAGGTTACTCTGCAAACTGAAAATAAATTATACCATTTTACACTTTAAGCAGTTAAGAGTCAGATCTTGATCTCAAAAGAGTACAAACCTGGCATAACTCAAAGGGGTTAGGTTAACTCTTTGGTAACTCTAGCAGAGTTGTAAAAAAATTCCAGAGCAATTCCAGTGAAGTACACCCAATTTATTCAGCTTTAAATGAGGTCCAATTTCAAATAGGTGCATAAGCACTGCCTAACTTTAAACACATGGATAGAGCCCCCAAAATCTGTTAGGCTTATACCAGTGAAAGGAAGCCAAACAGTATCGAGTTGCCACTATGTGCACTTTATTGCTTGCTCTTGAGATACTATGGGCCAACTAGAGTCCTGGTACGATAGCAGGAATTCACATGGCACTTCAAAACTTGTGGTTTTATAGTCTCATCACCACTTCCACTCACAAGAATCAAACCTTCTTAATCCTTTCTGTAGCAGCAAATATGAATGCTCAGTAACTCCAAGGCCTTACATGTCTGAAACCCCTATTCCAGAAACTCTGCCTTTGCCAACCATGCTTTTTGTAACCAGGAAGCGTAGTTAAAAGGTTCACATTTCAGACTGTGCTTTCATAGATATTTTACATCCAAAGTTTATTGTAAATGTTTTTTTTATACTGCAGAGCAACATAATCTGATCTTTTCTGTCAAAGCTCTTCAAAATTGCGCAAGCCTAGCTGGTAACACTTACTGGCTGAACTAGAATTAGCAGATATCAGACAAAATCTCTTGGCAGAAGATAATGAATTTGTTTTCTTACAAGAGAAGAACTACAAGCTACTCATTACATATACATTTATGAGCAACACATTTCAAAGTAGGTGTGCACTCAGGATACCCACAAACCACTCCCTTCTTGGGAGGTGAAAGGAAAAGGCCTCCGAGTGATAAGAGTGCACATTTGCCAGGGAGACCACTGAATCTCTGGGCAGAGGCAGTAGCCAGTGTGGGATTGTCAATTACTATCCATTGGAATTACATCTGCTCCTGGATAACGTTGTGGCATGCAGGCTGGCATGGGCAGCCCAACCCCTGGCCTGCTACCAGGCCCTCCAGGAGAATTTGGTGTCAGCAACAGCACCAAGGAAGACACAAAAAACACTGAGAATCAGAAGAAAAGCAAAACCAAAAATCCCCCCAAACCCACAACAACTCAAGGAGACTTAACAAATCCTAATCCTTTTTAATGAATAAAATGCACACCAAGCCTGATTTAAATTAAAATATAGTTTCTTGGTGGTATTCACAATCTTTGCTGAAAAGAGATTTCTTTTTCCTCCTGTCCTTGGCCCTGTCACAGCAGGGTCATGTCAAGTAAAGGTCTAGCTGAAAAAATACACCAAAATACAAAGGAACTTATCCTCTGGCTTTTCCTGCTATTATTAATGGTTTATAATAGAACCCAAAACAAAACTCAGCCATTCTCCTTTACTTCTTTCTTTATTACAAATTTAAGTTCTTGGCATGGTAAAGTATTTTAAAATACAGTTTTTTGAAGAAGGGAATCACAACTCGTGTTTAATCTTTGGCTCCCATGAAATTATTTTTAATTTCAGATACATCTATATCTGACTCTAAAACTCAGATCTTGTTCCCACTAAAATCCACAGCAAAGTTTCAGGTGACTTCAGGAAACATGGATCAAAGACTGTATGTTTGTAAAGTTAATAGGCAAGGGCTAGTTAGGCATCCAGCAGAATCTGAGCTTCCAGACACGAGCTTGAATAACATGTTCTATTTCCCATTTAGCAACTTCTGAACAAATGTAGTTTGTATGACAGCACTTTTCAAGTTGCACAGATTAATGCAGGTAAGTGCACTCCTAATGTACAGATACAGTTCTGCTAATGCAGTTCAGTAGCAGTGGAAGGGAACAGTGCCTTATTCTGTTCACTCTCTTTGGTTAAGCATGTCAAATTATGCAAGAGTTATAAGAAAAAAGCAAAAAAGCAACAAGGACCTCATATCAAAAGTAGACTGGAATTCGAGTGATTTGCTCCGAATTCACAGTGGTATAAATGTCTAATTGCTGAACATATAGCTATAAATCCTGCAATACCACAACTTGACCTGTCCATGTGGTGATGACTAATTTACCTTCAGAAAATATTATAGCCAGCCAAGCAAGTTCTTCTGTATGTAACTCAGCTCAGACAGTCAGTCATAAGAGTCACTTTTTTCAAATCGGCTTGAGACCTAATCAATGTATCCCACTATCACCAGCCAGGCAATTTGAGGTTTCAGGGTTTTGGTTTGGGCTTTTTTTTTTTTTTCAAAGAAGAGGTGGAATCGAATGAACAGAGCTACACTCACTAACACAGTCTGAGGATTGGATGAGGATGAAGAATTTTGTTACTTCTTCAGTCCTTCCTCAAGGAAGATGTCTCTTAAAATGCTACAATAGACAACTTTCCCTGAAGTCAGTCAAAAGTTTATCACCTCCATTTTGCCTTTCTTTTTCTCCACAACTCCTCTGTGTGGTAGGTATGTACTCAGCTGTGTCTGGGTCTCTTTCAAAAGCCAGAGAAGTAATGCAGCTGCTATTAAGAATGATTTTTTAATCACTCCCTGCTTTTCCCTTCTAATTGTAGTTATTCCAAATACCACCACATAATTAAAGAGGTCTTTTCAAAAAGAAAAAACATGCAGTTCTTTTTATCCTTGGAGGAAAAAGCAGCCTTACAGACGTATAAGTATTTTGCTGCACAGTGCAACTAAATTAACGGGGAGAATTAAATGCAGAGCCAATTATAACATTCAAAAAACTTCCTTTATTTCCTTGTCTACTTTTAACCAAAAAAAAGAAGTCCTGATGAAATCAAATTGTAGGTGTTTTTATGAGCTTCCTGGACATTATGTGAAAGTTGCACCTCTGCACAATTTCTCATTTTAACCACAAAAATCTAACTTCTGTAGTCAAAAATCCCACTGGTTTTCCAAAAGCAGAACATTCATATTCTGTTCTTTGCAGCAAGGACAGCCTTGCAAAGTATAGCTGATACTAGCGAACACATCTGAGTAAATCATACAACTGCTGAGACACGTGGGTCCACCAATTTAGAAAAGTGTCAGAGAAGTCCTCAATACACAAAAATACATGCACAGAGTCTTCTTCAGACTATTCTCTGCTTCTAGCACCCACAGATATCCTACAAGCCCATCTGGAAACAGGACTGTAGGAGTTTGTCCAGACAAGACACTCTCTGCAGCAGGATGCTTGTTCATCAACAGCTTCTGCAGTGGAAATCACTACAGAATAACAACGCCCCCTGGCTACCTCCTGCTTAGCAGCTTCTATTGCAAAAGTATTTGAAAAAAGTTAGTCATGAAAGGGCTCCAAAGTTAACAGTATGACTAAGTGAAGACATCCTAAATATCTCCCATGGCAATGGCCTGAACACCAGGAAGACTGTTCTCATTTTCTAGCAGTCTCAGAAGTTCATGATGATTTGCCAGTTCAGGCCTTAGCTTGCAGCAGCATTGCTCTTCCATTCCCCAGCCCCCTCCAGAAGCTTTCACACCACTGTAGACCTGTACAAAAGTCACAAATACTCTTGCCTTCTCACAGATATGCCACCCTCCCATGGGCAACATGACTGCTCACTTCATGTGATGATGAGGTGTGCAGTCTCCCACACAGCTGCTCTAACTCCTTAACTTTTCACAAGCTTATATGGCAAAAACAACATCATGCCTGCTTTCTGCAGATGGTTATTATGTACTTGTACAGTTCTTTACATCTATAAACATACTACGATGGTTTAAATCTGACACACAGGAGAAGAGCGAGAATATGACATGTTCTGGGCCCATCCACCTTCACTCCACATAAAGAAAAGAGCTGATCCCAATCGTAGTAATTAAAGACGTGTGGCGTTTAGTCATGCTGCTCTCTTGGGAACAGCACATTCAATTCAGGGCTCTGGCAGAGCTGGCTGGGTGTAGGCTGGGCACTTTGAGAGCAACATTTGCCTGTTTCCTCCGGGCACTGGCTGTGTGACCTCAGCCCCAGCCTGCTCCTTCCCTAAATGCTGTCACCTTGGATGCAAGCTCCCCAAAAGGGAGTGGGAATACATATGCCTCTCTTACCCTGAGAAAGTTCTTTCAATTTAACATTGCTTTCTTTTGGAAAAGTTCCCATTCATCAAATATATTCCATTTATCTTTCGTTTTCTTGATTAAATGTTTTACTTTATAAAATTTGGCAACAGCCTCTCTAAAAACATTCCAAGTAAGAGAACAATAGACAGACAAATGAAGTAGTAATGCTTCTTCCTTACTGCCTGGATTGTTACTAATGTTCCCAGAATATTGTTTTTAAGGAAATCAAAAAACAAGGAAAAAATATCTTCATGTTAAAAAACCTGTTGTATTCTTTAAATGCTGCACTTCTTTTAGAGCAAGTTTCAAAGCTGTGTGTGGGTGGAGAAGCTATAAATAACCACGTTTGTGCATGTTCCTTCTGTACAAGACACAAAAAATGTGCTCTGCATCAGCAAAGAAAGATGCTGCTGTGCTTTGCATGAGGCTTCTCAGTGCTGGCAGGTAGATTATTTCTTTTGCAGTTATGCTGCTGTTTGTGAGTCTTTTCTCCAAAACTCAGGGATCATACCTGGCATTTAGCTGTAGTGTGGTGAATTAGCAATACAACTAATCAGATCTGTCAGTCTCTTACCAACGGTAATATTCAGAAATAAAGAAATATTTTCATACCTAGGGTGTATAGAAGATTTTGGTCACTGCTGTCCACAGCACTAGTTAGAACAGTGATTTTACTCCTTCTGAAGCTAATAAGCTTTCCCCAGGTCTCCATTCCTTGTGCTGTGCTTGTCCTTTCAGATCAGTTTTACAGGGCTCGACTGCCAGGTCATTCAGGGCTGGGGCCAGCTCTAGTCTCGGGCCTGGGTTCTACCCATCTGGGCTGCTGGCTTGGACATAATCAGAGTTTTCTGAAAGAATATCCCAGATCTCCCACAGCTCAAGTGGATGAGTAGAACATTGTCGCAGGCAGAGTGAGCACTGAAACAAAGGCAAGCTGAAAAGCTCTTGACGTTTTGCTCAAGCAAACCTCCTTTTCATTTTTCACTCTGGTTGTCTCGACCACTTTAACTTACATTCTGGAGCTCCCAGGAAGAGAAATACTTGAGCACACTCAACATCTGGCCCAGTTTCTTTCTCATGCATGCCAAAGTAGGGGTTCTCTACAGTTCTTAAGCACCAACAGATGAAACAATATCCTAATTAATAGAAAGCTCTTGTATGTTGAGGTAACAGTGGTCAGACTATGCTGCAACCATGTGTACTAGCAGCTTTCTTTTAATTCCTCAAATAATGATTTAACAACTTGTCCTTGCTCCTACCTCTGGTACCTCCATTTTGCTTCTCTGACATCAGAACACTAGAAAACCAGCGTTTGGAGACCTCATAGTAAGTAGAGACAGCTGCAGGACCCAGCTGATTTAGATTTCTGATTGGAAGCTCTCATTTAGACTTCTAAGGTGTTGGCCTCCAAGTTGTTGTTACTAATGACAGGTATCATCACAGCTATTTTTCATGTTCGTGAACACAGCATCATGGTGATTTTCCTGTTTATGAGGAAAAGCATTCTGATCATATAGAGAAATTTGTACATTTGAAAGCGTGGCACCTTCTGGCTGTGAAGTATTTTCCTTGCATATGTTTGCTTCATTTTTTTTCTCAGCAGGACTGTCCAAAATGTAAGAGGTGCCCAAGAAATACAGCAAGTACATAGCAGGGAAAAAAGGAGCTACATGAACTCTTTTGAAAAGTATCTTATCCTCAAGTATGTAAACAGAGCAACTGGTTTTAACTCTGCCAGCAACAGATGTGCCTACGGGCTTCAAGAGAGGAACCAACACTAATAGAGAGTGGATAAAGATTCAGGAAAAAAAGGATTGTTCTTCACAGTTCCAACCCTGATCTGCTTTATGGTCACTTTCAGTGCCTCAGCTTCCCTGTCTGCAAAACGAAGAAAGAAATCCACTGACAGATAACTGTCAGACTAATGTAATGATATCATTACTGCTGCTATTAAATGTTCAGTGGTAGCCACTAAACACTGAGGAAAAAAACCCCAAATAAACCTTGAACACATTTACTACCTGTTTTTTCAGCTCCAGCTGTAACCAGAACATAAATGTGTTAGTGTAGGCAGAAGTATAACATTATAATGATAAGATGGGTAGGCACCTACCTTGGGAAATACACTCCTCATCTATTCTGTAGGGAAAGACCAGCCTACATGGCTGACTCCTAATTTCAGTGCTCCGGGTCACTGTCTGGAACTGTTACCACTGTACTAACCTGAGATTGCTCTCCAAATTCAGACATGATTTAAGACAGTACTGTTTACATTACTGTTATCAACCTACTTAAACTGTTACTAGTTTAAACAAGCTGTTCAGAGGCAATTAACAATTAGAAAGGACTGATAAAGCAAGGATGAGCTTTACAACCGAGTAGTCTTTAATGCAAGCACTATGCTCCAGGCCCCATATAGGCACTCTCCACTGTGCTTGAGCTGTCTGCTTCACCACAGAGAAAACTGCTGATTGACCAGGGTATTAAATAAAGTGCTGCTTTAGGTTACTGTTGGGAGCAGATGATTTAATCATCTTGGTTTAACAAGGCTTATAATCACAGCACACAGCAAATACAGATTTAGTAAGAGAACGAATCCCAACTGGGACAAATGACTCTCGGAGCATAGTCTCATACCAGTAACAGAAAAATTCCCCAGGATGGTACAACGCTGCATTAGTCTTAAATGCCCCTGCCAGGGTCAGAGCCCCTTGGGGCTGAGCATCGTGCCATCGCCTAGGAAAACATAAGCTTTCCCCTGTGGGGCTCTGACCCGGGGCAGAGAAGTCACAGATCAGTACTGCAAATAAGTGGGGAAAGGGCTAAATTGCTGTGGTGTGTGAGAAGCGTTGTATGTAGCACACAGACCCCGTGCTGAGCTAGGCACTCAGTATGCAACACACAGCAGAGCTGAAATAAAAAGCCCAGGACATTTGCATCACTGTGTAATCTACCCATAGCTGTATGGCTGATTTCTTCTGTATGTCACAGCAGAAATGGGTCCTGTGAGTGTTTTGAAGGGTGAAAGGCCAGTGACCTTACAGATTCACCAAAAGGGGCCACAGATAATGGCACTGAGAAGCTGTCTGTAAGGAGGCAAACAAATGGATGCTGAGCCCTGAGTCCCCTGGCAGACTGGTAGAGACAATGCAAGAACAGAGTAGAATATATGTGCAAGCAGGACCAGACTTACGAAAATCCCTTTCAGCAAGGAACAACCTTAAGCTGGTCAAGAGAGAAGAGAAGCCAGCTAAAAGACTCCAGGAGTAAGAGTCATGGGCAGAGTGAGGGGCAGATGTGGTTGGGGACTTTCCCTAAGAGAACTTTTTTGATGAATAGTTCAGTTTCCCCCAAACTGAAGTTTTCTGTGAAAATTTGCTTGCTTTCTTATGTTTTTCTCCTAGCCTGATGGCTCCCAGAATCTGGCATCCTCTCATCTTGAACTTCCATCTCTTCTGTTTTCCTGACACCTTATGCACTTTGAAAACCTGAGGAGGTAAGCAAGCAGAAACAATGCCCTGAAATATATTTTGATTGTTTAAAGTTACTTTTTGCTGCATAGAGAGAGAAATTAAAAAAAAAAAAAATCCTTTTTGTGGTTCCCTTCCCCCCAGTCTTTTCCTCCTTATTTGGGAAGTGTCTCAAGGTCAGAACATTTGTATATTGCTGAAGCCAAAAATAAAAGTAATTTTCTCCATCCCTCAACACACATTGCATCCAAAAAAATCCAAAAGACAGGAAAGAAACAAGTAAAGAACTATCAAAACAAAGGGAGGAGAAAAGTAAAAGACCAATGGATAGATCTGAAATATGTTTGGTTTGCGTGTTTTTACATTTGAAGGACATTTTTGTTAGAAGAGAACCATAGCATAACATAAAAGAAAGTTTATAGGTGTAATAGTACACAGGAGTTTGAGCCAACCAGCTCTGTCTAAATATGCCTGAAGGGTCACCCCAGCCTAGGCAATAGCTTCCAGAACTACAATCCAAAGATTACAACTTTAAAAAACAAACAAGAAGCTTTCTGTAAGAGTTCCTTATGAGGAATATGAAATGAAAGAAGTTGCTTAAAACTCTCCTGTGAGCTAAAACACTGTGTTTAGTCCTAAATATTGTGCAACCTCTCTTCCAAGGACAGAAATACCAGAACTCTTCAGTCAAGTCGGTTAGGTAGGGCAGCTGCTGAAATGAGGCACAGCCAACAGGAGATGCTAACAGAGCAAGGAGCTACTGCAAAACACAGCTGTGTGAGCAGGGCTAGTAAAGGTAGTTTGTGGTGTGGAGTCAGGTAGAGCTGCTAGAAGGAGGAGCAAGAGTTAGTGCAGATGACTAGCACGGAGAGGAGCTGCTAGAAGAAACAGGTCATGGTGCCAGACCAGCTCAACCTAAACTGGGCCTTGCTACCCAGCAAGACATAATAATCTCAAATCATGAGTGCAGTTCATTACCAGAGGCGGAAAGTAACCAGCCAGCTGAGCAGCTGCTCCGTGGAGGAAAACACAGTGAAATTGTTATGGTTATACTTCAGGAACTAGCTACCATTATTCTCTTTGTTGTCTGGCTAGTTTTTTTCTCACTTTAATGAAAATACCTTTTGTTGGCCATCAGTCAAAAGCAATATGAGAAAGGGTTGATCACTCTGAGTGACAGGCAGGATCATGAAAAAGCTGCAAGGCCATGTGAAGAGATAATTGGAAGGAAAGATCAAGGGAAACAAATAGAGTACAAAAGAATTACTATTTTGGACTCCTAAACCAATGCCTAAAATAGCGTATTTATTTCTTAGCATAACAGACCCTTATTTCATTTTTAGATAGTCCCAATAAATCCTAGAAGACCTTTTCGTAAGGGGTAATGCTGGAGTAGCAATGACTTTGAGGGTTTGAGCAGGGATTTGTGAATCAGACATCCTGACATGAAGAGTTCTACTCATGAAGTTTTCAGTGACCTTTGGCAAGTCACTCAACATCAACCTTTTCGAAAACCCATAATCTTGACATGAAAGAAACCACAATAAGCAAGAAGTACTACTGTTATTGTAACTTCTTAAAGTTATAGGGGAGAAAGCCTTCTGGCATTCCAGCCTACATTTATTCAAAGACCTTATTTTTCTGCATGTCCTTGGTGACAATTGCTCATTCTAGCAATTGCTTTCAAAAAATACGCATATTTCTGAAGAAAACTCTAATTTATGTCTCTTCCCTCACCACTGCAGCCCTACTATTTGTGTAGACCTAATCAGTAACAGATAAGCCTGATTCTGTCTCCTCCTTTGCCACGAGAATGAGAGGCAACGATGCTTTTCAGAAGCAATAAACTACACATCATATTTTCAGGGATGCTGACATGCAAACAATCTTGAGATAGAAACAGACAATGAGGATATGCTATATAAGGAGGATGATTCTGCTTAAATTTAACAGCAAATTTTAGCAGTTTGCCTAGGACTGACTTCCTTGCAGTTTGCTGCAAAACAAATCCTGGATCAGAAAGGCACTGCGTGGCCTGGCGTGATGGTTAGAGGTGCTCCGCACCATGCAGGACTGGGGTCTTGCATCCTAGTACCTCTCGCCCAACATTAGGTAATAAACTGAAGGTCTTGTCTGAAGAGCCCACCTTATCATTCAACAGTCAACAGTAAGAGAGGGAAGTATCCATGGTACAATTGAGATTTTAGACAGACTGAGTCATTCTCTGCAGAGGCCGGTGTCTCTCCATTGACTATAAAAGGAGACTATGCATTAGGCTCCTGACTTTGATGATTCAGTTACACTCCTAAAGACAGGCAGGATAAATCCAGGCCATGGATAGTTGCAGCTACCTGCAGAGAACTAACTGTATATCAGCCTCTCCATTTCTTCATTCTGTGAATTATGTCCTTTTCATCCACTATGAGGTAGATTCAAAACCTCAGAGAGAGAGTAGGATTTCAGAGGGTTTTCAGAAGGCCTTCTTAGAGGTTCCTAAGCTCTTAGTAAGAATCCAAACATTCGCAGTTCAGAAAAGAGCAAAACAGACCATCTGAAAGGACTAGGTCTTGAAGGACAGACAGCGATCTAAACAAGAAAAACACTTTTTGGGGCACAAAGGATTTTTTTTTCTGTTCCTCTTCTCACTTCAGGAGGTTCAGAGATCAAGCTGGTTGGTTCAGATTTCTTCAGATTCTATTACCCAAGACAGCTGCGGAGATCATCAAAGAGTTCTTGGACTGTTTGTACATCAACGCTAAGTAAACTTCAGTTGGTAACTGAAGCTGGCCCCTGATGTTTGATATCCTTAGTACTACTGATCTGTGTGTAAACTAAAAAGTGATCATTATTATTTTTTAATTAGTGACTCTTTAAAAGCACAAAGAACAATTGTCTGCTTGGCTTAGTAACTATATATAGGAAGAAAGATTTAAAGGTCTTTTCCAGATAATTTCAAGTTACACTTTAAATCAAATTATGAAGAGGATAGAGTATTGTTAATCAGCAACCCTTAAGAAATTTCCAGAATAAATATCATTTAATGAAAATGTAATAATTTAGGGCTATAGTTCTTTGTGAAGAGATTTGGCACAAAATTTACAAGATAATACAGTTCTGTATTTAAAGAGCACTGTCAGAAGTTTAGAACAGAGCTCTCTCTCTCACGTGAGTTACAAGTATTTAAAGCAATTAACTTCTTAAGTTGATAGCCTGAGACATCTCTGAGGTGTGCTTATACCAGACAGTGATCACTGGCTACCAGCTGCAAATGTGACTGCGCAGACAGAAACACAGAGCCTAGGTCTCTACCAACAGCCGTTGTCCAAACACGCTTAGATATCAAAGTGCCATGCATTTCACTCCTCACTTGGGAAGCTACACTGTGGTCCTTCCAAGGGCAGATTTCTTTTTTCACTGGCAAAGAGGAAAAATGCATGTTATTTCTTTCAGCTGTGTTCTTTTTCCAAGAACCCTGTCCTGTTTGGTTTGGACAACCCTAAGCACATTGTCCGTAAATGCTCCATGCCTTTGAAAGCTAAAGGAACCGGAGAAACATCCCTATGAAATTACCAGATACTAAAGAAATATGTGGGCAAAATTCTCCTTCCTTGCAAGACTGCCTTGTGCAGCAAATCCAACACAATCTGGTTATTGAATAATAGGGATTGTATAGCTGTGCAGGGTTCTCTTATTCTCTTACTCTCTCTGCTGTCACCAGAGCTTCGAGATATACATCTATCCAGTAGAAGTCACTTGAAACTCCTGCATAATCCCATGCCACTGTGAGTTCAAATTAAGGAATGACAGTCCTTTTTTAACAGTTCAAAATAAGCCACTAAGTCATTCACCAACCCTTGTGTTATTTAACCATCCACGTCTTTATTAATTCATTTTATAATATCTGCAGGATACTAATCAGCACATATATACCACCACTTTATTTTCAAATCAGTGTCAGTGGCAGTTACTCGATAGTCCTCTTTGGAAGATGAGTGGGGCTGCAAATCTCTTCATTGCCTAGACTTGCACTTACATCGCCCGAAAGCGTGCCAGTTCCTTTGGCAGGAACAAAAGGAATGGAATGAGAATTGCTCCAAAGAAGCAGCTGCCAAGATGTTTTATTGCATGGTCTGTGACGAAGAGTGGATGGAAACAAACAAACAAAAAATCCTTTTGCTACACAAGTACCATCCTTTACTGCATGAATAATAAAAGAAGACAAGTACTAAATAAGAGGCTGTTAGGGACATAATGTGGGCCTGGAAACGTGCACATCTCATTTAGTCCTTTAGAGCTATGTAGGTAAAAGTTGTATGGTCAGTCAGAATAGTGTGGTGAGATATCTACATCAGATAAAAATCTCAGTGTGGACACTGGCCTCAACAATTGCTGGAAGGATGGGTTTAGTGAACACAGAGGTGTGTATCTTTCAGTCACGGATGACAAAAGGTTGTTTTCTCTCCTGTTACATCCTATTGGGAGAAGTTTGCCAAGTAGTTTCAGCAGTGTTGACACTTCAGTTGCTTTTTAATTAATTTTGGGGGACAATACACCCATAGTTAGAACCTCTATTTGCTATCAAGTAGTACTTCAACCTTGTGGCTGGTAAAGTCACATATACCTTCTAAGCTCAGAGAAAGTACAGCAGTGATACTTTGAAAATGTAAATATTAGTGACAAACATTAAGTGCATCTCCTTACTTGATAAATTTACCAAAGGGGTTGTGAAAATTCAATAGGATGCTTTGAATTGTAATGTTTTAATTACTGATCTGTCAGTGGTAGCTATTTACAGGCTACATCTGCTCAATGACACACAGAGCATGTAATGTATTTTTGCAGGGTGCTGTGGCTGAAGTCACATGGTAGGAAACATAATCTTGACTTGATTATAATGTTCTTTTTTCTTAGCAATTGTTTACAAATAAATCTCATGTTTTACAAGACCTAGTAAAAGGTATTATTGTAAACAAAGCATAAAAGGAGATATATAGTCTGATTTCTTCTGTCTTTGAAACAAACTATGACAAGTTGGAAAACTACAGAGTTTTGGAGAACTCATTGCCTTGAAGTGATAGAAACAACTGAGTGTATGCGTGCATGTGTGGAGAGATGTACAGACCTAATCCTCTAAAATCTTGTATGAGAGCTAAATGAATCATGAACTGCCTCAAACATCCTAGCATTCTTCTGTAAATGGACTACGTAGATCACATGCATCACATGAAGTGTTCAGCATTCTCAGATAGTGCACGGAGACAGACAGATGTTGGTGGGATATTTTTCCATACAAGTGATGTCACGATCATGCCCCAAGCTGTTTTCTTGGCCAGTAAAAGCCAGACACAAGTTAAAGTGCTTGGTTATGAAGAGAGACAGCCTTTCCTCTGCAGTACTTTGCAGTCTCCCACAACAATGGCAGCTGTCAAATGTAATGATATCATTATGGCCACATGGCCTTTTTATCCACCACCAGAGGCAGATAACTACACAAGTAAACCAAAACTCCATTAATGTATCTGGGCATGAAGCCAGCAGAACACAGATCCACAAATTTAGAGAAATCCAGGTCAATCTGACACTGGTCTAACTTGACCTTTTCAATAACCAGAAGGATCTGAGACATCACTACAGCTGGTATGGCAACAGTCCTAGCTTTCTCAGTATGTGCCTACCCTCTTGCAGTAAGCGTTTGTTAGTGTCACCTTGCTGTTTGCCACTGGTCTTCGTCTTGCATGATGGGCCTGTTCCATTTTGCCATGCAGAGCCACTCCGGCTAGCTCAAGGCTTTGTATATAGCCCAGAAACTCCACCAGCACATACGGTACCTCTACATCCACCTATTTTCCAGCTCTTCCTCTACAGGAAACCATCACAACCAAAGTGAAGCAAGAAGGAAGCAGCACCAGCGGTGACCCTGCGAGCATCATGTGAATCTGTGGAGAAAAGAGGCTGCCTGTGTCAGGCTAAGTATTGGTGTGTATGTATGGGAATGATGGAAAGATAAAATTTCTGTGAGAAGGAATGAATCCTCCAGAATAAGAGTAGGAGTGTGACTATTCTGCCACAAAATCGCTTTACAAAACCACGTTCAAGACTTGCACAGACCATTTCATTAATGCATCTGATGGGTCTCCATTTTTCTTCTACTTTAATTGGTATGCTTCAGGCTTTACATCTTCACTTGAATGAGTTTATGAAGCCAGAGAATTCAGCCAAAATTCTTGCCCATATGAAACAAAGGTGATGGGTGAGGCAATGGGGTGAAGAACAGCATTATGAACTTACTTCAGTGATTTCTAAGGCTGCTTGGTAATGTCTGCTCACGGTACAACCCTTATGCTACCATGGCTGTTTAGTGTTGATGTACACAGGGGCAAAGGGGACATATTAAAGTGAAGAGATACATGCAGAGGCAATCAGTGTAAATCAGGATGCAACAGTGGAAAGTAATGGAAATCGGAGACAACATGAGAACAATTTCAGATCTCAACAGAAATGGAAATAGTGTTAATTTGCTGGTAAATAGTCCACAGAAGGGGAAGATACAGAGCGGAGAGGGGCAAAAAGCAAAGCTACTAAAAATGGGCTGAAGAATCTGCAGCAATTAAAGAATATCAGTATGAATGTCAAAGAGTTTTTTCTCCTCCTTTGCAGGACAGAATCTCAGCACCACCTCCCACAGCTGTGTTCTAAAAGGATCAAACAGCACAGCTCTTCCCCATATGAACTGACAGAGAACTTCTACAAAACAACTGAAGCAATGAAGTCTTTTGCACACTTGGCAACCCAACTTTTTGTAATGATCCTAAATAATTCTGGTGCTAAAAGAGTTCCTTGTCAGTTCCTGCCTGAGTAGAGCCTCATAACAGCTCACAAATTGTCTTAACTGCTATCCTCTTTGTGTGAATCGTGCTCCATTTCCTGTGAAGGCTGCGCATGCAGTTTCATGCCATTTATTTTCTTTCCTTCTTTAAAATGTTATATATTCATAACTCATTGTCCTTAGCACAGCGTTATTTACCTTGGTTCACGTGCAAAATGATGTAATGTATTAAGACATAGATGTAATAGCAAATAATCTTATAAAATGTCTGATGGTGTGAGGTAGTGATTACTTGTAATGACATTTTATAGTAAAACATTTCTTACATTAATATTCTAACTTGGCAGTCCACAGTGTTTAAACTTTTTTTTTTCCTACTACACAACTTGTATTTTGGTTATGACACAACTGCAAGGAAGCCTGACTTTCTATCTCAGAATAAAAATAAATTTTATTTCTTTTAATCCATTATTTTCAATGGTTTTAGGTTTTGTGCAGTTCAAACTGAAACCCAGGTAGAATCAAAAGGATTTCCTTGACAGTGTGAAAGCGTCTGAGAACACAGCTCTGACTTGCCAGTAATGCATACAGCATGTAGGTCTGGCCTTGCAAATGATGCAGAGTAAACCAGGAATGATGTGAATGAGCCCTGTATAACACAGCTTAACCCTTAAATCCAGTCCAAGAGGCACACTCTTGGTCTACAAGAAAGCCTTCATCCAGCTAACCAGTTTTGCAAGACCTCTCTGCAAGCACTTGATATTGTATGCCTAAATATTCACCTATGGCAAGACTAACTAGAGTAGTCAGGTGTGGAACAATTGATCTCTCAAGAGTCACAACAATCTCTTTTTGGAGACGGGTCTTTACCAAAAGCTTTTAATGCCATTAATGGCAGACTGAGAGGATGCAGATTAATCCTGGGGTCTGTATTAAGAACACACAATGCAAGAAAACCTGTTCCTATTCACATCTGCTTTTAAGACAAGATTGATACAGAACAGCTGACATGAAGAGAAAGCTATAGATGAACAAGTGAAGGAGTGTAAGTTCTGACACGGAGATCGTTTTTCACCAGAATTTTTACTACAGTGGCCAACAGCTGGAGAGGGTGAGCCACGGGACATCCTGACAGGGAAAACTGCATCTGTGAGAACATGTCTGATTTTGAGCTGGGTGGAAAGGGAAGAGGAGCATCTTCCTTAGAGAAACTACACTGTATCATTACTTGTCTAGAACACAGCGATGTCTAATAAACTCAGGGCTCTCCTGCCAGGATTTGTTCTCTCACATGTTCTCATTTTAGACTTGAACCAGGAAGAATTTAGTTAAAGGTTACTAAAATTTGACAAGGCAACAAATAGTTACAGATAAATGTTAACATATAGGTGGCAGCTTCACCTGCCAGCTGATGGGCTTTTAACAGACTAAGTGCAATAGTAATTGCATGACAGATATATAGGAGGTGATTATTTTCAAAAAAACCCCATCAACATACTCAGATACCTTCCTCCTCCTCATGGAATCTACACTTCATATTTCTGTTTAGCTGATAAATTCATTTGTGAGTTACAAAGCAACTATCTTGAATAGTACAGATGTTTAGTGAACAGAATGATTCATCTCTTCTTCTCTACTTTCTAAGTAGGACAAAGAGATGCCTCCAGTAAGTGTGCGCTAGGACAGAAACATGTCTGTCATTAAGTTGTTGCTTCCCAGATAATAACTACCCATTAAGAGAAAAAATTGGAAAGATTGTTGCCAACAGAACTCACATAGAGAGATGCTCTCTAAAGTGATTGTACTCCAGTGACTCTTACTGCTTGTTTCTTTTCCTCTCACTGAAAGTCACAGTACGTACAAAAGACCTGTTCCTTTTGAAAGCCAGTGACAAAGCCACATTGCTTTGCATATGTGGGAAGTAGAAGTCTGAACGAGTTTCATGAATAAACCTCATAAACATTTCTACTGATTTCAGGAGATGTAAGAGAGAAAGTTTTGGGTTGAAAAGATTCAACAAAACTGTAAATCACCCTAGGGGATGAAGCATACCTAAGATAATATGGATTCTTATTGACATTATATACCACACCAGGAAAAAGCATAATAACACCAGAATTTAAAGCCCTTGATATTTGAGGTTTTAACCTCACATTTGTATTAAGATAATACTTCCAACTTCATACAGTTTGACGAGAGTATTCTAACTGAATTCCAAGTACATGCGCTATTTAATATATAGCTCATGAATGCCATTACTATGCGGTATGTTTGCTGACACGCAAGGAAAGTGAAGTTGTTTGAATTAAGCATCTGCTACATTCAACCCCAGATTTAGTTATATGCATGGCATGAATATTTGTGTGGTTTTATAGAAAAAAATGAGCAGGTAGAAACTGGCAAACTTTTCAAGACTGCCAAAGAAATGGTCATATATATTTGCCAAGGATATCTACAGCTGCAGTTCTGTCAGTGTGCTTCAACGATGGCACTAACAGGACCACCAATTTGCACATTGAATAAAAGTTGCCTGTCTCCTGTCCTTGCTGGTTCATGTCTATTTTGCATGTGACAGCTTTGTCACTCCGTCTCCAGGTCATTTTTCACTTGGAGAAAGGCAGCGACATAAAGAACCCCAGGGACATTAGAATGCTCCATAAACATAATTAGAGCATTCAGCATCTTCATTTAAAGCAAGTACCATATTGCTAACCACATCTGCTTCAGGCTGTAATAGGACCCTTAAACAAACCACACCATCCTGAACAAGCAGTCCTGTAACATCTGTTGATTGTGCTTTCGTATTTGGCAGCTATAAACATGGCATCTCATACTTACTGTCAGCTACGCTGTTGTGCTGGTATTCACACAGATTCCTTTGGGAGAGAGAAGTTACTCACCTGGAGTCTGAGTTCTCAGCGGTGAGCCTTTACTGTACAAACTGTATTTCTGTGGGGCAGGCTCTGCACTGTGGGGTGTTCAGTTCATTTGGGACAGCAAACTCATAGCACAGGTATGTGGACTCCATAAGTGGTAATAATGCAAAGATCATCTAAACACCACCACTAAAAGGTCTGTAACTGTATTGTTTCCACATAGGAAGGTAAAATACACCACAGGTCAATTGCTTTTTACACTTGAATTTTTTTTTTCTGTTAAACATCACTTTCTCAGAACAGTAGAGTACCTACAGCTAAATGCTCACTTGTGCAAAAGTAACCACTGAAAATAAGAGTCACATCCTTGTGGGGAATGGTTGATAATTTTCAACATGAAGCCGAGAGGTTCTGAAAGGCGTATTACGATTTTAGCCTATTTCTAGTACAGACAGAGCTGTGTGTGAAATCTTGTTATGGCGATATCCTCTAGATGAGTCACCAAACAATCTTTACGGCTGCAAAGCACCATTCTTTATCTCCTTTAGTAATGATATTACCTGTTGAACATCCTGCTGGAAAACGCAAAGCTGCAGCCTTTGGTGTAGCCGGACCTTTCTGTGTTGCCAAATGCTCTCTAGGCGCCGCTGGTGATGCAGGACTTCATGTACCACATCCAACACCTGGTGAACAGCCTTGGAGTAGTTTGCAGTAGCAGTGAGGGATTCAGAATTCCCAGGGCTCAAGGGACGCTGTAAGACATCCAGCAAGGCTTTTCCATCCTGGCTCACCTGAGTAAAGAAATAGGTCTACTTCACTGCACTGATACTTAAAACATTCACTAGCTGCCAGAGGGTAGTCTAGCTGATTCGTTTTCCCCTGTGTGCTCTCCTTATTTTAGTCAAGAAGGAAGAAAGACCTCATAACATCTTTTTTTGACTTGTACTTACACATTCAGCTCTTGCCTTCGCTTCCTGCTGTGTCACTCAGCAAGAACACAGACACTGCACTGCTGGGACTGCATACATAGAGACAGAGATCCCAAGACTAAATTACATTCTGACACTCGGGCACTGAAAATTCTTGATGCATACAAGTTGATGACAAGGTGGCATTTGCAATAGCGGGCCTATTTTGGTGAGGAGGTGGCATTTTAAGAAAACCACAGATGGCAGAGTACTTCATATTCTGTATGATAAAGGAGAGTCCTTTCTTCGTGGGATTACTAAGTATGTATATACATTGAGAAGTGTGACATGCCAATTCCATATTTCATTCAGTGTCAGTGCAAAATAAATTAGTATATGACAGTGATTCTTTTCTTCCTCAGAAAGAACTCAGGGGGACCTACAGTCTCCATTTTCAATGAGCTACAAAGTTTGTTGGCAAATGGAAAGCCCTCTGCACATGTGTAACTTTTTTGAGGGTATTAAAACACATTTGCAGATGTAAAGGCATTTGGGCATTAAAAAAACCCAGAATGCCAGATTTTTAATGCCAGATTTTTTCCTGGAACATTCCTAGAAAATTTTCATATTGCAGGGACAAAATAAAAAAATGGAACCATAAAACTCAAACTGCTATTAACAAGTGTGTGCATGCACTGGTTCTCTAAAAATGTCTTTCTGAAATATTTTTCAGGTGCAGATTGCAAATTTAAAATATTTTGTTCAACAGAAATGTTAAATGATGACACCATCAGAATCCCTCTCCTCTTCCCACCCCACATTTCTCTTTTCCCTCTGAAAAAATCTACAGTGAAAATCACAAGCTTTTCTGAAAAGTGTTTTTATTTCTATGCAATCACAATCATCAACCTTGCTAGAGACTGGGTCTATGAACGTTTTTCATGCAGTCTGAATTTTTAACTTTATCAGTCAAAGTTGTAACACATCTCAAGGATTTCCAAGTTTCATTTATTTCTATATTACAAGTTGCTTGTCCAAATGTAGCAAATATCCTTTAATACCCAAACCTGTGTCTTTTGGCAAGCCATGCCACATCCCAGTCTGTTGTAGCAGTGTATATCTGGTGCATTTTCAGAGAAATCATGAGAGCCTTTGAGATTTATACTGGTAAAAGTGGGAGTCAAATCTCATCATATTATGTGACTATTAGGTGGACTTAGGCAGATCCTTGGAGAATTTTTAAACATTCAGGGCAATTTGGAATTAGATCAGGAAATAACTGGAGAGTCCACAGGGACTGGCTTTCCGTACTCAAATTTGGTTGCTGCTGAAGACCAGCTGGAACAATTTGCACATGCTGGATCCTGCGGGGGTCACAGAGGGAATGATTTTATTCACCAACAGCAGTGGACAGTGGCAATATGGGGGAGGATTTGAGGAGGAAACATTGAGGCACGGGTGTTACCTTGGCAACATTATGGAGGTGGCAATAGCTGCTAGGCAAGAAGCAGCAGCTTCTAGACAGGGAAGGAGACACGGCATATTACATCCTATTCTAGCTGTGGGAAGACGATCAGCAACATTTTAATCACTGGGACCAGGAAATCAAGGCTATGCATACACCTGAGAATAGCTTATTAGACCAGAAACTCACTCTCTGCACTGGCTAAATTCACTGTGAATTCACTGTTTCTGTTGCTGGCGTTTGGGCTCAGTGTTGGTCTGAATCTGTCCCTGGGTGCTGTTACAATGCTCTTAGTATAGACTCTGCTGATTTACACTGATAGAAATCACAGAATAATCAGGACTAACAACAAAGCTTCAGAAGTTTACCAGGAAGAGATATGTGATTGCACAGACACTATGACAGACATGCTTTACTCGGTAAAACTTTCCTGGAAACTCTGTGCCACAGTATAGACCTATTCATACCTACACCATCTCCCAAGTTGCAGACCCTGCATGTCGTTTTTTTGCCTCCCAGAGGTATAATCCTGCAATTATTCCATTTTGAGGGGTCAGATCCTTGGGTGAAATATTCTGTATACTAATCATGACTGATCAAAACACCAGACTAAATTCAGTAGTCTTACAAAAAAGTGCTCTTCCAGAGCTGATTTGTGGGTGAATACAGCCAATGAGACCTTTGCAATAAAAAGTCTCAGTGGCAGGAGCAATGCAGAACAAAAAGATTGTTTCAAAGGCAACAGCTTACACACCCCTTCTTTGTCCAAAGCTGAGACAGGACGATGTTCTCCCAGATTTGTAGTGTCAGGGATAGATCGAGTACACTCTGTGTTCTCTCTTATTCCTTTTTATTCTATAGGATTTCGGCTTTTATCTACTGCATTATAATTTGTTCCTGCTGTCTGTCTAAAAAGCCTCAGAGATTACAAGTTATGATTTTTCCCTGATGGGCATAACCTTCCAGTTATTCTCTGCACAGCCAGAGATGAACACCAGACCTCAAGTGCTTGTGTTGTCCTGCTAATAATAATTAACATAAATCAGAGGCTATTGCAAGTGTTCTCCTGCTCTTCAGTTTACATGCTTGTCCAGTCATGCTGGACTAAATATATGGCAAGCAGCACAGTGGCAATCAGGTAATCAGCAGTACTCAGAATTCACAAGGATTACATACATACACCAGGATTTCATATCTTCTGCAGCTCTGAAGTTCCTTGTCTTAAAAATTTTCTTTTCTGAAAGTATTTTTGTTGTGAATATTACTGCATTCCCAATCAATGGGCACAGAAGCTTTGTGCTCTCAGAGTTCACCAGTGAACACATTTCAGAAAGGAAGGGAACAGCTGCACAAATGGAGAAGTTATCTGCTCTGCTCTTTCAGTCATTTCCATGTTCTCCTTATAACTGAAAAAAAAAAATCACAGAATCTCTTTTCACTTGAATCTTTCAAATTTTTCAAGAACTGTGCAAGGAGACAAGCACAGTAGTTAGTGTTTAGTTTGCACCACTTAGTTGCACCACTTCACTTACATCCCACATAATGATGTATTTTGAAGAAGAGTTGCAAAAGTCTTAAACTGAATGGACCTGCACCCTGCATGCCTTGCAGTCTCTGTAAAGTGTAAGTGCCAGTGCTGCATTTGGCAAAACACATTTGACCATTTATCACTTGTTTTGAAGAGTACAGAATTGCTGCTGGACTCCCTGGGAAGGTTTATCTCACGACCTGACACAACACACATAAACACTCCTGTCGTATGGTGATATTCTTGCATTTTGGCTTCGTGGTAGGAGAAGGGCTAGGATATGCAGTATGTAAATGCTTCTGTAAGAAGTTATGTGATCTTGGGTGAACTAAAAAGTAGATTTTGTTGTGCTAGTGGAGTAGTCTCCACAGATGCTGTGTACACTGCCAGGGAATAAGTTAAATTCTGTAGATATCCTATCTAGCATGTCAGAAAGACCTCCAAAGCCTTGCAAGTGACTAGACTAATGGTGCCATCTGTGAAACAGCTACAATTTGCACTAGGAAAAGAAAAATGATCTTTAGAGCAAATATATCATGCCTCTGGGAACAGACAGTAAAGTGCAGTTAATCAAGTCATACTGAACAAGATGCTCTTACCATCAACCAGGCTCAAGCCTGACTGGAGAAAACCTTTCTTTCTCTCCCTCCTTATCTTTACCAAACCAGTACAGTCCTCAGTAGGGGTATCCCAGATTTGTCACCTGCTGTTCATCCACTAGAAACACTGGTGGAGCGACATAAACACACCCTGGCTAGAGACATCTAGAGGAACTCTTTTTGGAAGAGGGCGATCTGCCAGAGGCACACATCTCCTGTATTCCTCCCTCCAGCACTGTTCTACTCAAAGTAAAAGCAAGAGCACCACTTGATTCTCAGAAGCCCTGTTATGCCAGCACTCGGCTTAGAGCCACAGAGGATTGCTCAGCTGCGGGTTGCATATCAGGCCATGATCTCTGCCTCCATTATTTCTGAGTTTCACTCGAGTGCAATAAAGGAAAGAAGGCAAATAATTATGGCTACAACCATGGCGAGATGGAAAAAAAGAGTCTCTCTAAGATTCTTTGGGTGCCTCTTAGGTTCCTGCAGTGAACCTGCACTGCTTTGTTATGCTCTGTAAGAGAACAGAATAGGCCCACATATCCTATTAAATGTTAATTAATATCCTATTAAATATCCAGATAAAATGGTATTCCAAGGAATGTTCACTCTATTCCGATCTTTTTGAAGTATAGAAACAGAAACAGAGATTTTCAATGACTCTGCAGGAAAAGAAAGGAAAGAAAAAGCTACAATTTTCATTCCACCATAGAGAGCTCCAAGGGAAGAAACATTATTTTCTGGGGGCAAGGGGAATTATCTAGATTGGAGCAACAGGCATGTGGATATGAGGCAGGACTCCTAAATCTAATCCAGGCTTTTCAGCTCACCATGGAGCCACAGGAAAAAGGATGAACATTTCTGAAATAACAGACTGTAACCTTTCTGGCAATTCTACATACAGTTTAAAAATGTACTTATTAGTAAAATAATATAGAAATACTTTAAACAGCTGTGTCTGTGACAAGTTACAGCTTTCCAAGGAAGCATCAGCAAAAGCAATATGCACGTTCAAGGTTGCTTTTGGTGATGAGTGTTAAATGAGTTTTCTTTTCACAAAAAGTAAGGTTGGGGCTTATAAACAAAATGCTGGTTTCAAATATTTTTATTTTTTATATAATCCCAATTTGACTTAATTTTTAGAAATAATTTTTAAAAATAATCAAAAAAACTTAGTTTCACCTGACTAGACACGTGTATAAAATTCACAGTTGAAACTAGGGGTCAACAGGACTGTTCTGTGTTTGCTCACACAACCTGCTGTTCCTGAGAAGCCTGAGTACTGAATAAGGAATTGTCCATTGTGACTGCAACCCAGACTTCTCATTTTCATTGACTAACTCCCAAATTCTTGCAGGTCTTTGGATAATAAGAGATTTCTATCTAACATTCATTACATTCATCATCAAGGTATCTGCACAACTTCACTGTGTATGCGTGAGAGCCTACCACCAAGCCTACATTAGCAAATTTTTTTCTTTTGTCTTTTGTACTATAGATTTGCCCAAGAACACGATAGCAGAGCAAGGCCTGAGCGTGGAGGAGAGTTGTTATGTTCTGTTCTGCAGTCTTCACTTGGTAACTTACTAAGTATAGCAAGCACTACCACAGTCCTCCTGTCCACCTTGGAAAACTGCAAGAAGCAAAATCCCTTGACACCAAGAAAGACAGTCAAGCACAGCGCAGTACAGGGAAATGAAAAATACAACTAAACCCAAGCATTCAGGTGATCTGTGTATTACTTTCTACCAAGCTTTAGTCCTGGAGACATGAATAACAGAATAGAATGGGTAACGTACATGGCTTCCCACCCCTAGGGTAATTTGCAGGTTGGCCTGGGGTGAACATCTAGACTGGCCTCGTTCCTAAAATGACTCCTCCCAAACGTCAGGGAGCTCTTGCAGCCCTCTTGCAGAATGAAGTGGACTGCACACAGACCCTGGCCTGCGCAGTCGGATGCACTGAATGTTGGCTGCTTGTCAGTAGCTTTTATTTCACGCTGCAGCCTGGATGGGTGAAAAAGCAAGTGAAGAACTTCATGGTTTCTTTGACAAAATGCTGGAGAATATGTTTTACTTTCAGCATCCTTGGCACCCTCTTTTAAAGCAAAAAAACACATACCCTATTCAGGTCTGAGATATTTGACAACAATATATACAAATACACGTGACGTGGCACTTAGGGACATGGTTTAGTGGTGGACTTGGTAGTGGCAAGTTAACTGTTGGACTCCATGATGCTCTTTTCCAACCTAAATCATTCTAGATTCTATGATTCTATCTAAAGCACAGTCTCTTGCAGCGTTCATTGCAACGAGGACTCGACATCTCTGTGACTTTGTATGTGGAAGGAAAAAGCCTTTAGCATTGTCTGTTTCCATTAGCATACCTGTGCTAGAGCCAGGACTCACTCACATAAGGAAAGCAATGGGAGTAAAGCTACCGGTGGCTTAAAGGGGTTCCCTGTTCAGCAGAGGCAGCGAAGCAGCTCTTCTTTGGGGTGCCAACACTAGTTCTAGATTTCATTTCTGCTTTTCCCCTAGATTGTCCTGTTGTGCCCTTATGAGCAGATTGCTAGGAGTCACCTTCTACAGCCCTGGCTGACTCCTTCTCTGGAAAAATTGCAGAAATGTAAGGCAGAACATATCTCATTTACAAAAGCTAAGCTCCAAAATGCAGTCAAATACATATTATCGCTTAACAGAAACCTTCTTCTCTGGGAAGCACATACCTCCGTGTAGGCCTGTGTTACTTGTTCATACAGGGTCTGATGATGATGGATGGCCAGTTCCAGGTCTTGCATTTCTGAGGGGAGGCCTCCTTCACTGCACATTTTGCACCAGGCATCCACACCTGAAAGGAACTGAGACAATTCCAGAAACAATGAGCAATGGTGACACAGAATAACATCTCATCAAACTTTAGAAATCTTTGTTTGTAGAGTGCCACAGATGACTGCAGCATGGACTGAGGAAAATGTAACAGTTATAAAGTAGTCCTTCTGGACACCTTGGAACAGTACGTTCCTGTCACTTCCTCAGTACCTGAAGAACACCTAGACCCAAAGGTATGTTTTCTGTTTCTTCTGGATTAAAAACACATGCTCCTTTAACCAGGCTAAGAAAACACCCATTCTAAGAGTCTTTGCATACCAGTCAGGGAGGCTACAACATTGCATTCCAAAAAGGGAGGCTACAACACGTTTAGAAAAAAAATCAGTGTGAAGCACAAAAGAACACAGTTACAGCTCCATTTGTATTTGGCATTGTCTCAGCTGTCAGTCTCCCCTCAAACACTTACCTGTCCTTAACAATACTGATTTGGGCAATAGAAAACTCCCACTAAAATCAATGCTGACATTCATTTCAGTGAAAGGCAGACAGTCTGTATTCAAGCAGTTTCCAATCCAGGGCCAGCTCAGTGGGATTGCTAATAGGATACCAAGGCTTTAAACCCTTGGGTCACACATTTGACTCTGGCCCAGGTCAGCAGTGATCAGATAACACTACCATCTGATGGCTGCTAAGCAGCCAATGCAAAACGAGCTGCTGGTCTCAGTCCAGTTCCTGGTGGGTGTTCACTAAAAGGGAGAAAAAAAAAATCATTGCCATTGCAATTGATATGGTTTAGCACCTTGGTTGGAAGCCTTAAGACAGCCAGAAACCAAATGGCTTTGAGGAGCAGAGAGATGGAAAAGTATATTTTTCAACTCTTAAAGGCCTCCAGAGCAGTGCTGATGCACTTTGGCAGGACAAATTGGGGATGCTCTCTTGGGCGTTGCCTGTTCTGTAAAGAAAAGAGGAATTCGGTCTTTAAGGTTCCCATCCTGTTTATCTTTCAAGCGAGTCTTACTTCAATGACGCAATTCACATGTTCATATTTTGTCCATACTAACTGCCTAATGCCACCTCATTACTTCTCATTAAGATTTTCTCTTCCTCCATCTTTCGGTTAAGCCAGCCTGCCATACTTTCAGGCTATTCATAAAAAAGAACAGCTAATTATACAACAGATACAGTGCCCTGTAGGGTTAATATATAACCCCACAAAAACACCCCCAGGATCACAGCTTTATCCACTCCTGAAGTGTTCACCTGTGGCTTGTTAGTACAGCATGCACTCACAGCATGAAGGGCTGTGAGATTCAAAGCAAAGAATTTCAATTCAGCTCTGGCTCTGGCATCAGCATCCTTTTTTATTAGCAGTGTAAAGCTATTCACGATGCTGCTGTGTAATCAAGGCTATAAAGTGTTTGCATTGTCAACACTTCTTGTCAGTGCACAAAGAGTCGGTGACAAAGATGAATTCCTAAACATCCATGTCTACAAAGTACAAATCTACCAGTGAAAACTGTGCTTTCTAGAAGACTGGAAGCAACGATGGCAGGCTCTCTTGTGTTGGTTTGACTCCTGATCTGTTGAATCTCTTCAGATGAAATCCCCAAATGCCCTTGCATAAAGCTGATGTCATCATATTTTGTGCCGAGCTAGTGGAATTCACATAATTTCCTACGCAGTTTTAAGAGCACAGAGCTGAGATCGATCCCATTTGGGGCTGTTACATGAACCCTCTTGCACAAAACATTGAACAAAAGACCTTGACATCTTATAGACCAGTGTTCCTGCTGCTGGAATCACACTGTTACAGCTCTTGTCAAAACTGCTGAATTCTACCACTTTTAGTACAAGCTCTTATACTTGTGTTACTTATATACTGCCATATCTCCAGGCTGTGATTTGCACAGTCAGTGGGAGAAGCCTCAAGAAGATCCTATGCACATAACCACATTTCTACTTTGTTGTCTCACATCTATCTTTCTCATGTAAGACAATGTCACATCAAGAGTTACGTCAGTCATTTCACTTCTGCCACTAGCAGGAGCAGTTGACATCACGTGTTTTAAAAAGTTTTAAGCAATGCACCCTGTCAGTGTTTTACTCTGATACCCTGAAACAATGCATAGTGGTCTGTGCTGTGTATGTAGATTCACGTAGGGAGAGCAAATGTTTTTTTAAGGATTTTTGCAAAGTGTTAGTTCATGCCATAGGACTCTTGATTTGGGTATTTTGAAAAAAGCAGCTATGTTAATTTTCTTATCTGCCACACACTGTGGCAAACACAAAAAAACTTTATCAAATGTAATTCTTCATGCTAGAAGCATATTCGTATCACAAAATCACAATTTGACTGAGTTGAAAAACAATGCATTTAAAATTGTAAATTGCTAACTGCTAAGTTGGAACAGAAGCTGTTACTGTCCACTGGATACTGGATATCACTTAAATTAATTGCTTAAATTTCTACTTAGTCCATAGACTAGAATAGCTCCTACCGGGAACATAAAAGCTGCTTAAATAGGATTTGAAATGACAGGATCCAGTAGTTCATGTTTTTCAAGACTTCAGGAAAGATTAAGAAAAATTTCTCCTAAAAAATTAAAAAGTCCCTAAAGCACTTCTCTGCCTCTGATCCAGTACAAAAGAAACTTTAAATTAATGACCTATGCTTACTCTTGGGTCACAACTTATGCACCTAAGTTGCAAATTCTGCATTAGATCAGGTAACAATATATTGTCAGACCACTTCTTACTAGCTTTCCTCAGAGACTGCTATGCTGTATCACGTGGTTGCTCCAAAACACACCTCAGACATTTTGTCGTCCATATTTCTCCACATTTTTTGCACAGTCTTTGCTTACTACTTGCTAGGCCTCTGAGTGGCAGCTGCAGGATAACTGCCTAGGGTGGTTCTCCTAGGCTGTGCAGAAATTGAAACCAAACTCTAGTGTACGTTCGTGCTCCAGACTGGCTGTGGGGAAAGATGGGAAGAAGGCCATGAAACTGTTTTCCTCCATGACTTATAATATCTCTTGATGCCTGAATTTTTTGTATGAGGCTAATTGTATATTACTGGTTGTGGTTTCTGGAATTTCCATATCTAATGCATAAGTTGTCTTGGTCTTATCCCTGCATCTTATAGACATCAACTGGCTTTTTCTTTCTTCACTTTTATCAAATTCTTCCTCCCTTTTTAATTTTCCTCTCTTTTTGATTTCCTTTCCTCAAATCGGGGAGTTCAGGATCTGCTTCGAGAGATTCAAGCAGAAACGAGAACAGTAGTCTTTGTGGTTGGGGAGTAAGGTAATGTGAAACAAATGGTCAGGGGTCAGGTCTTTGGAGAATCAGCATAAATGTATAGCTCATGCATCTACCACCTACTACCTTAAATAGTAATTCTACTTGTGCTTCTGAGTGTAGACTGACCCAGAATTAATTGGTTGAGATCTCTTGGCTGATTAAAAAAGCTAATTTGTTCATTCTGACAGTATCTGTACAGTGAGCATCTTATGAATGCTTTAGCACACTTGCAGAGATTAGATCCAAGGAAGGGAGGACTCCTGGTATGTCTGCTTCCACTGCCTGGCAGTTAGTGGGCTGGAATCGTGTCTGGTGTAAATCAGCACAGTTCTCTTGAAATCACGGTGAACGAAGGCATGTTCTCTTACATTCTCGTTTAACTTTGAATAGCTTCAGATATACCTAAAGATACAGGAGCAGATTCTCTTTTGCACTAGAATATCTCCATGCTAGCATGAGAAAAGGAGGGTAAAAAACCCCTAGAAAACAGGAAAAAAAGCCCCAAGACATTGGCAGCAGGTGGAATTAAGGGACATTAGGGAAATACCTCCACTGAATACCCTGAGTTTCAGCTTAATCTGGACATAGTGGTTGTCTGGAATTTGGTTTACTGGCTTTTGATAAAACTCATGCTGAAGGAAGCCTAGCTGGAGGCAAAGTTGTGAAGATTTGTCTTTTCTTTCTTTCTTTTCTTCCCTTTTTTCCTCCTCTTCTTTTCTTTGCGCTTTTCTTGATGATGGTTTAGTATGTACAAACTGTGTTTAAAAAATGCAGGGAAGACACACACATGCACACACACACAAAAGGAGAGAAAGAAAGAAACAAAGCAAAAAAAAAAAAAAAAAAAA
>Ga0065711_1029514_pt1 | contig 35891 bp, 16 predicted proteins | sample Hoacrofraction12_FD_59098 | JGI IMG/M metagenome (GOLD analysis project Ga0065711, IMG submission 59098) | Hoatzin crop microbial communities from Cojedes, Venezuela - Epithelial fraction 12 v2 (version 2) | ecosystem: Host-associated > Birds > Digestive system > Esophagus > Crop | place...
ACTAAGTCACTGAATGGATCCGATAACATTTTAAGTTGTAATGCAAATGTATAAGGTAAAATTCTATGGATTCTTCAGTGCTTTGATCTTGAAGGAGCAGGAAAGTCTTGAAGGAGCAGGAAAGTCTTCAAAGCAATGTTCTGATTAAGTAATTAAGGAGAAATCAGCACCTTTCACATTGTATACTGGACTGTGTAGAAGTCACTTCTGTGTTCTGCGGTTATTTTTGCATCATATCATGTTTCTGACTAATCCAAATTTGCACTTAGGAGATTTGTAGATTTGAAATAGGAAAAAAGATCTGAAGATAAATACAAAAAAACATGAAGGAAAGAAGTGTTCGTGAAGACTGCTCTGCATCCTTCTTGAGAGATTTGGCCACATCACTTTAAGTAGGCAGGAAGAGAAGTGATACAGGCAAAACAAACTTTAAAAGTGCTCAGTCATCAACCTCTCTAAATTTCTTATTGTGGAAATGTCACCAGATTAGTATGAAATTTGGTTACCAATATTTGATTCTAAGTGCATAACTCTATTTAAATATACTTGACCAAAAGGTCCTGATAAACTTTTTTCTGTCATTCAAAACTAAAAATATTCTTTCACCAAATTCTGGTGTAGAAATGAACTTTATTCAGGTAAAGATGCCTGGGTGAACATAGAATTAAATTATTTCTAACTAGGTCCAACATCTGGTAAAAATAACTGAAAAAACCCAGCCTCCATGTACCATCAGAACATCTACTGAGAATCAAAATGAAGTCCCTTTAACTGACATTCAGTATGAATGACATGTATTTCACACTAATTTTTTCTTGTGTCCTGTGTAAAGCTTGTTTTCTTATTACTACATTCTGAATAAATCATTTGACATTTCAAGCATTGATGTGTGAAAGCCCAGCTCATGAAAACTTCAAAAAGTAAAATAATGGAAGTACATTATGACATGCTTTCTCCTGAATTCTTTGTGTCCACCATTTTTGGCATAGTTTTTTTTTGGGGGGGGGAATGTTACAATTCCAAGAATTTTGGCGCACCTTAAGAAATTCCAGGAGCTCTTCCACAAGAAAAGAGACTGTCGTTTACTGGATTGCTTAAAAATGTTTCTTTTCCTGCTAGTCTTTCGTCTGGCACTAGAAGGATGGTGTGTTGTTGAAAGGCATGCAGCTGATATATAAACAAATGCTGTACAGCTAAACATCATGACAACCATCAAGTTACATTAACATTCCAAAGCTAGGAATCAATTCCAGTATTTCATTTTCCTACCTCAAACTGAGCCTAATACTTAGCCTTTCCTTTGAACATTTGCATCTGAAAAAATTTTTAATCACACGGAAACCACATTACAGATTAATAAATTAATAGCAACCCTTTGTGCTATTACTCTGGGGTTGACTCTTTTTTCCTCAAACCGTAAAGATTTCAGTGCATCAGGTATGGCTAACATCTATTATTTCACAATGCCATTGAGGAAAATACTTACTCCCCAGAGCATGTATAATTACATACCGTGTTTTTGGCCACGTCCTTTGGTTCAGATATAGCATCTGATATCAGAAAGCTTCTTTCTTCTAATACAGCTTACACCACCTCCCAGCAAAACATAAACTAAACCAACAAAAGTATGCTTTCATCAGCAGAGATATCTACAGCAGGATTTTTTCCAGCATAGCTATCGTGATTAGAGGGTGTACTGGTTATTTTTATCTCCCACATCCTAGACATAATGTGTATACTGGCAATATGAAGTCCCTGTTAAATCATGGACTGAGAAGTTATCAAGTTGTCAAGATGATAAAGCAAAAGTCAAAGCGAAGCTTTTCTATTTGCTAAATTTCATATATGTGAGAGGAATTTCTGTCATATTGGAAAGAGGAAAATAATCCACAGACTTTAAAACAGAAAGGAAAAATCACACTCAAGAGATGTATTTCTCAAATGGGTAGATATTAAGCTTAGTATTTGCTAATTGGTTCTTGTACTGCTCTCCTTGTGCGTTATTTCCTGCAGTTACTTTACCAGACTACTGCTTTACGTGCATATTGGGTACAGACTATTAGCTGCTATTTCAAGCTCCTCGTTTTCTTCAGAAATGCAACCTCTGTAAACTTTATCACAGCCTTGGGACTGTGTAAGCAGCTGGATGTCTTTATAAATAAATAAATGGCTTAAATTAATAAAAATAAATAAATTAAATATTCAATGCTAACAGAGTCATTATTAGCTTAGCCAGATTGTGTGCCCTTAGTGGTTTAACTCTGGCTGACCCTAACAAATGAGAGAAGGAAAAAAAGGGAAAATAGAATAATTGCTTTGCTGATTTCCAAGCTAAATAATTCTCTACAAAGCCCACAGCTGTAGGTTTTCCCCTGTTTACTCTCATCGTCCGTGAGGGAGACAGGCGTGGCCGGGAGAAAAGGACCTATTAATAAATTCGCAAGAAAGACTTTGAGAGACAAAAGCATTGTGGGCAATAAAATGTGCTGACTTTTTCTGCAGCCTTAGTTCTACTTTATAAAGCATTTACAGTATAAGGAAGAAGAAACAAAAAAATCTTTCTCCTTTACAATGCCATGTCTTCTAATTCGCCAGGAAAAGAACCTCAACACTTCAAGCACTGTTTTCCGATTAAATCAGAGTGTGTATGTAGTTCAGCTTAACAAAGCCAGCTTCTGTACTCCATGGATTGTTGCCACTGTAAATCAAACATTACTTCAGAGTTACTAGAAATATGTTTGATTATGCACTAAATGCTGAGACTTGCTACAGCTGGTTTTAGCTCCCACCACAGCAAAAGTATTGGCAAAAAAGCTGCCGTTCTTCATCAATTACAACAGTGAATGGTAGTATTGCTTTTGTGGACATGGCTATTTCTGACAGCTGAGAGAAAAATATATATATGTTCAGTGTGATGTTTGGAATGCAAAACAGGAGAAAACTGTGCTTTCCTGATTCTGTCTGGTATTCGAGATATTGATGGAGCCACCAAGCTTGTGTTATTATCATGGCTGCACAGCCATGAATACATAAACTGGAAACTGGCTTTTCCAAGTAATATATGCCCTCCTCACATTACTTTTGTGGGAGTCAGCTTCAGGAATATATCTTCAAAACATATTATTGGTAATTTCTTCTATAAGAGATAAGCCTCAAAAGGGCAATGTCAGCATCTCTCTTTACCGATGTACGTGTTCTCCCAGTACTGTATCTTTGCTAATACTGCTAGTGGCAGGTCAGGGGAATGTTTATTGAGACAGGGGATCTCCTGATCTGAATTACAATGTAGTAGAAAGGTACACGTTGATTAGGTTTTTACCTGAATCCTGAAAAGGAGATGGATATTGTTCAGGTTGCCAAGGTGCCATTCTGTGAATTGTTTAGGAAGAATATTGTGCAAAGTAGTGAGTTTCTATGTCAGCAGCTATGCCGCTCCTTCCTCCTGCCTATACAAAAAATGTTTGCACCATCGTCTGATTTCTTTCAAAAGTAGTAGGCACCAACAACTCCCAGCAGACTGACAAAAACACAAAATCATACATGTGGTAGGGGAGAGGTTGTACAGCAGGATGATGACAGCCCTTGTAACTATACAACAAGACTATCTTGGGGACAAAAAAAAAAAGAAATGAAAAAAAAATCTTACAGCAGAAGATCAGCATGAGTAGGTGCAACTACCTTGATAGTCTATTATAAAAGGTAAATTCTATGAAAATGCACTTACAATGTCTCATACTCATTTCTGACTAACAAAAGACAGGAAAAAAATGTGAACAAGACAAATGGTGAAACCACAGCCCTGGACTTCAAAAGAGGAGACTTGAGCTTGCTCAGGAATCTGGTTGGCAGGATCCCATAGGAGCGTCCGAAGAGGTTGTGGGATCTCTGTCATTGGAGATAAGCAAAATTTGGCTGGACAAGGGCCTGAGTGACCTGCTGTGACTGAACCTCTGATCTATGCAGAGTGGAGAGAAGCTCCAGCCAGAGCCTGTGGAACCCTTACAACTTGCTGAAGTGCTGCTCTCACTTGCAGTATGCCTTCCTTTCTCAGTTACCCCCAAGCCCTACTGCTGTCACCCAGGCCTCTCTTGCCTCTTCAAAGCCTCAGAGAAGGTCTCCCTCACTTTCTGTGGAAAATAATGCACTGCCACTACTTAACTGAATTTTGGCATTCATTACCAAACTCCACAGCATTTGCAGGCCCAGTGAAAGCTGGCCTTAATGAGAAAACACTTGACATAGCACCACCTCTTTTTTTCTTCATCTTTGCAATTCCATTGACTATACATTATTCTTTCAGGGTTCATGTCTAAATAAGTCTGTTTTCATCTTCTCCTAGCCTTGAATCCTCTCATTTTCCTCTACAGTGAAAAAAACAATTTATATATTCCCAGCTGAGTTTTGTGAATTCTTGGTGCTGCCCTTCAATTCAATGAGCTAAACACAACAAATTAAGATTACCTGCTTTGTTTTTTTGGAAACCAACAATAGCTCCACAGCCAGTGAGATACACACTTTGGTGACAGCAAAACTTATTTCCAGGTTGAAAGAGTACAAAAGCTCAATATTTTAACTTCCTATAAGAAAAAATCAGGGGAAAAAAATCAATTGATTTTTCTGTTTTGAAACTGGGGATGATCTGAATGTTGGAGTATTTTTTTAACAGATTTTGACTGGTCATTCATAAGCAATTTGAAAATATTAAACTGGGTGTATTAGAAAATTTTGAAATTTATTTCTAGTACTTTTTGGATGGGAAGAGATTTAATCAATACTGTTCTTTCAGAGATTGTTTTTATTTTGGCAAAGTAGCATTTTTACTAATGAAAGTCTGTCAGAAAATATGATAATACTTCTAGAAGTCAAATCCTTATTTAATAAAAATTCTCATTATGGTATAAACTCAGGTTTGCTATAGTTCCTTTCAGTCATTCTAATATAAACTACAAATAATATTTAGTGCTATTTTAATCAGTTTGGATAATGAGGTAGAGATCTTGGGCTCCATTCTATTTGTAGTTATTGCTGTATTGCCTTTGGACCTCAGCCAGAGTAAAATGCAGGTCAATATGCGTGCTGTGATTAAACTGGCTACTTACAATATCTTAGTCCTCAATATTCCCTATATTATTTTAAAGAAAATAAAATCTTCATTAAAATTCCATACCATTTCCTTGAGCTACGTGAATGGTTTAGCGTTCTGCACTAGCAGAGGGACTTTTTACAAGGGCATGTAGTGATAGGACAAGGGATAATGGCTTTAAACTCAAAGCAAGTAGATTTAGATTAGGTATAAGAAAGAAATTCCTTACTCCAGGGGCTGAAGGCACTGGAACAGGTTGCCCAGAGAAGTTGTGGCTGCCCCCTTCTGGAAAGTGGATGGGGCTTTGAGCAACCTGGTCTAGTGGGAGATGTCCCTGCCCATGGCAGGGAGGTTGTGACTAGATGACCTTTAAGGTCCCTTCCAACCCAAACTGTTCTCTGATTCTCTGATAATTTTTGTTTTCTTTCTCATACATAAATAATTACTTAAGAACATCATTCCATTCTTCTGCATTTTAAAATGCCTTACATCAAATATTTGTGGATTGCATATCAAAAATTAAAAATATAGGTCTTTTAAAATGCTGAATATCCTATAAGCTATTTCCAAATAACAAAAAACATTGTATTTTTTTGTTCATTTGATTACTGCATGTAGTAATGTAAGTACATATTTCAATTAAAAAGTCATGAGCTATAGTAAATGTGATCCTCCATCAATACCTTTGTGCATTAACAATTTACGGCTGTAGTGTCGTGTATTGTTGCCTGGAAAAAATAATTAGATTTTATAGTCTATTTTTAAAAGTATATTGGTTTTATGCTTTGCAATAAAAATAAAAATCTTGTTAGCTACAATGGGCAATGCTTGATAATACTGAAAGGATGAGAAATCAATTTCATAAAACCTGATTAGAACATCAGGTATGTATTTAAGTTAGCAAATGACTGAAGGCACAATAAAAAAACATGCCTGACCTGTTATAAAAATACAACCTTTACCTATTATCTGTTTGTTGTAAAAGAACCGGCAGATTAATTAATACAGTTCAAACTGCTGTCACTGTGAAAAGGATTATTTTTCATATTCAGTGTCTGCTACTTATCAGGATAAAATATGTATTTGAATGTCTGCCTTACTAAAACTTCATTTATAAATCAGCATTTCGTTTTTCTTTTGTGTAATAAGGTTGAATTTGCTGGAGCATGTAACTAAGAATATCAAATCTAATATTTTTAGACAATCAACAGTTGGTCTGTGCAGGAATTGTCAGGCATGTAGGGTGACAGCAGAATTTTCAGGCAGGTTGATGGCCTCTGTCTGCTTCCTTCACCTTGCAATGTCATATTTTGCATAAGAACTTAGACATAGATATGGATAGAATCACAGAATCATGGAATCTTTAAGGTTGTAAAAGACCTCTAAACACCAGCATGCCTGCTAAACCGTGTCCTGAAGTGCCATATCTACACATTTTTTTAACACCTCCAGGGATGATCACTCCACCGCTTCCCTGGGCAGCCTATTCCAATGCCTGACCACTCTTTCATTGAAGAAAGTTTTCCTAATATCCAGTCTAAACCTCCCCTAACACAACTTCAGGCCATTGCCTCTTGTCCTATTGCTAATTACTTGGGAGAAGAGACCAGCACCTGCCTCACTAAGACCTCCTTTCAGGTAGTTGCAGAGAGCAATAAGGTCCCCCCTCAGCCTCCTCTTCTCCAGACTAAACAGTTCCAATTCCCTCAGCTGCTTCTCATAAGACACGTTCTCTAGACCCTTCACCAGCCTCATTGGCCTTCTCTGGACACGCTCCAGCACCTCAATGTTTTTCTTGTAGCAAGGGGCCCAAAACTGAACACAGTACTTGAGGTGCGGCCTCACCAGTGCCGAGTACAGGTGGACAGTCACTTCCTAGTGACTTCCTAGTCCTGCTGGCCACACTATTCCTGATACAAGCCAGGATGCTGTTGGCATCATGTTCAGCCAGCTGTCAACCAACACGCCCAGGTCCTTTTCTGCCGGGCAGCTTTCCAGCCACTCTTCCCCAAGCCCGTAGTGTTGCAAGGGGTTGTTGTGACCCAAGTGCAGGACCCAGCACTTGGCTGTGTTGAACCTCATACGATTGGCCTTGGCCCATCGATTCAATGGTTTGGAGGAAGCTGCTGTTGGTGGTTTAGCAGGAGCTGCTTGCTGGTCATAGCGGTTTTGGAAAGGAGGAGAGATGGTCACTGCTCTGTAAAAAGGAATTTGATTGGTTTTAAGCTGCTGTTGCTGGGGCTTAGGAAACAAATGATGAAATAGGGAATGAGCTCCACAATCTATTCTCAGCCATAGTAGCTTAGCTTTGAATATGCAAACCCAGATGAACACGTTTACTGCTGAATGTGTTGTTTCAGTCTCCTGAGACAGTGTATGGGTTAAATCTAGGGAAAAATGCCAACTTTGCTCAATAAAAATCCCCCCACTAGCACATCCCCCTCACATGTCAACATCTTAAATATATGTGAATACTTACATCATAAGGAAAATTAAGGTTTCTTGAATAAGTTAATAGATCATTTCCTACCTAAACCTGTTGGAACTTAAGAGAATACGATGAATATAAAGAGTCAATAGTTCTTGGTTTATGTTAATTTAGTTGATTTTGTAAATTTTCTCTTATTCTGAAGTGTTTCCAAGCCATGCATGCAGTCATAAATCATAGAATCATAGAATGGGTTGGGTTGGAAGGGACCTTTTATAGATCATCTAATTCCAACCCCACTCAGTGAGAAGGAACATCTTCCACTAGACCAGGTTGCTCAAAGCCCTATCCAACCTGGCCTTGAACACTTCCAGGGAGGGGGCATCCACAACTTCTCTGGGCAGCTTCTTCCAGAGCTCACCGCCTGCACAGCAAAGAGTTTCTTTCTTATATCTAATCTAAACCTACCCTCTTTCCATTTAAAGCCATTACCCCTTGTCCTATCACTACGTGTCTTTGCAAAAAGGTCTCCCCAGAGCCTTCTCTTCTCCACGCTGAACAGGCCCAATTCTCTCAGCCTGTCATCATATCAGAGGTGCTCCACCTCCCTGATCATATTTGTGGCTCTCCTCTGGACCTGCTCCATCAGGACCAAGTCTTTCTTATGCTGGAGCCCCAGAGCTGAACACAGTGCTCCAGATGGGGTCTCATGAAAGCGGAGTAGAGGGGCAGAATCCCCTCCCTCAACTTGCTGACCACGCTTCTGTTGATGCAGCCCAGGAAGTGATGGGCTTTCTGGGCTATGAGTGCACATTGCTAGCTCACGTCCAGCTTTTCATCCACCAGTACCCCCAAGTCCTTCTCTGCAGGGCTGCTCTGAACACTCCTTACCTAGCCTGTATCCATGTTTGGGATTGCCATGACTCAGGTTTCGGACCTTGCCCTTGGTCCTGTTGAACTTTATGAGGTTCACATGAGCTCACCTCTAGCCTGTCAAGGTCCCTCTGAATGGCATCCCTTCCCTCTAGAATATCAGCCACAAAACTCAGTTTGATGTCATCTGTGAACTTACTGAGGGTGCGCTCAATCCCACTCTCTATGTCCTCGACAAAGATATTACATAGTACTGGTCCCAGTACAGACCCCTGAGGGCACCACTCGTCAGTGGTCTCCACCTGGACACTGAGCCATTGACCACAACCGTTTGAGTGAATTCATGCAGCCAATCCTTATCCACTGAGTGGTCCACCAGTCAAATCCATGTCCTATGCCTTTGAGAGATAAGGATGTTTTGTGGGACAGTATCAAAATAAATTGCAAATGTTGGATTTGAGGGTTTTTTTTCTGTTTTATGTCACCTGGAGGAAATACATTTATGCATCCTAGTGATTCAGTGCCATGCTGATGTGTCTTATTCATTACGTGTAACTTTTTGTTGTAGGTTAGCTTTTATTGCATATCTGAATAAAACTTTAATACTCTATCATGTGCATAAAAAAGGTAGGCCTAATGAGATAAAATATAAAGTTTTATTATCTATGAAATACAGATCATCTTTCTTTCTTAGTCTCTTTTATAACATCAGTGATGAAAAACCATTTAACAATAATAAGTCAAAATACGGTTTATTCTACGTATTGATTTGATAGAGTAAAATAGTACATAAATGAGTTGGTATTTTATCTATAATTCTACAAATAAATTAACATACCACACTGTTCATATGAAGGTAAAAAATTTTTGAAGTATATATAAGTTTTCTGTAAGAAAAGCACTGCATCATTTTTTTGCACAAATTTTACCAGAGCTAAACCTGCCTTCTGAATATGACCTAGGATAGTACACTGGCATATCTTACAGTCCTTTTCAAAGTACACTGTAATTATTTTTTTCTGAACTGAACTTCTAAGTATTAAAAGAAAAGCTCGGATAGTGATAAATACAAGTGCAGAACTGTAACTGTAATGGATAGAAAATAATTACTATTTAACTAACAGCTTAAGAACTTAAAAGGCACAAATCTTTCATCTTAAATATTTTTTTTTTAAATTGAAACACATTTATGATTTATTTTGTTTCATTGTAGCTTCAATGTACCAGCTAATATTGATTTCAAATCTCAATATCAGTACAATATTAGGTTTAAAAACTCTTTTTTTTCTAAAAAAGCTGGTGTCTAGACTTCTGCGTTATTTTCAATTTGCAAGTGAGGTGCAGTGAAGCAAAATTCATAAAGATGATATATCCTGAAGTCCAAAATAATGTAAAAGTATTGATTAGGTAACATGAGCTATTTCTCCCTGCCTGACTTTAGGAGCCTTTTAACTCCACATTTGTTATGCAAAGTTAGTCAACGTGAACAGTCAGTACTAAAATATGTGATTTGCCCTCATGAGGTGATGGCCAGAGCTCTGCGTGACAGGTCAGCTGTTTCTATCAGATAGCCTCAAGTGTTGGAGAAACCGTCATCATGGTGTTTGCAAGTTCTCTATTGATTACCTGTGAGAGGCCAGGTGCTGTGGGTAGCCTTTCAGAAACATTAGATATTTAAATCCTGACCTTTGGTAGGTCTTCTCAGTGTTCAGCACTTCAGAAAACAGGTGCACACAAAAAGAAGCTTAACTCTCTGCTCTTGCATTAGTAAATCTTGGTCTGCCTGTCCTATTCTCTTATGGAGAATGTAGCTCCCTTCAAGGTGCAAAGCAAAGGTCTTGATAACATGGTGACAAAATTTTGTCAATTCGTACTCAGAAGAAAAACTAAAATTATCTCCCTGAAACAGTGACCAGCGTAGCATCAGAAACAGGAGTTCTGGCCCAAGGGAAGGCTTAGGAATCTGTGACAGCATTGCCTTTTTTGGCAAATGTGGAGGTTCTTGTCTCAAACTAGTACTGAAGCAGCACTTGTCAGCCAGGACACTCAGTCACCTGGCTCCAGATCAGACCTCAGCATCTGGGAATCTGATGCTTTGCTCCACCACTTCGAAGGGGAGCAAAACTCACCAGCCTAAGGTCAGAACACAGTGAAAGACTGAAGAAATTCATAGGGAGGAAAGAAGGTGGCAGCTGTGTTAAAAAGTAGCATTTCTTTTCAGCTGAAAAAGTAGTCCTTCCAGAAGGAACAGATCTTCCTTTTTCTTTCAAAATGGTAAGGGTCCAATGCTACAATGAACTTCTGTTTTTCGAGGGAAGAGGGGAAAAATTTGAAAGCTACTGATTCCTTCTCCATCTTTGGTCACTGGACTAGAACTAAGTCATTGCTGTGGCTCCCCGAGTTTCTGGAGCAGATGACAGGGCTGAAAGTGGGAGATCCTGTTACAAACATATTCCTTATGGACAGGAACAGATGAAAGCCATCAAATGCTCTGCAGGTAGCTCTGCAGGTATTACATAGCTTCTGTCTGTCATCCCAGTAGGAAAATGTATTCCTCCAGATGGCCTTGTCTAAGCTATTTAATGTATAGTCTGTTGTGGTCATGTGTTATGTAAAGAAACGCACAAGTGTTTGAGTAGGCACTGCTTCCACGATTGTTATGCTGAACCTGGACTTTGGTCCTCTCTAGCACGTATCATTCCTCACCCTTCACATCCAGAAAATCGGGAGAGTAACTTCAGGCTTTTTGTTAACTGAATCCAACTCAGAAGTGTATTTTCATTCATTTATTCACTGATAATATTTAATTTATTTTGGAATTTGATTGTAATGGAACTTACCCTCACCATAAAAACAGGATCGGCCTATTAACTTCAAAAAGTGATCGTTAGTCAAATATCACTTATTTTACTGTGTCTTCTTCAGGAGATAGAAAGAATATCTCTCAGAATACCTTTTCATTCTTTGTTGTTCGACAAACAACTGTAACAGGAGCAGTCTTGTATGACCAGCCACCATGCAGCAAGTATTTTTACAATGTTAATTCCAAACCCTTCAGCACCACTGTCAACCTTTGTATGAAGTGATGGGAGGGGCAGGGACTGAAAAAAAATCCTCCAGCTACCTTTGCTACGTGTTACTTTCTTGTCGAAGTCGTAGGACCTTTCATATGGAGCATTTCTCAGTGAGATGCTTCCAGAAATAAACTTTGACAAGTCCATTGAGGTTAATTTTAGATTGTGAACATCCTTTGAAACTTGCCAGTTTTCATTACACAAAAGTAGCTGTCTTGAAGCTCTTGCAGTATTCCACAGATATTCTTGAAAAAATGTCAGATGACCTCCAAATGCAGAACATTTCTTAAAACAAAAACAGCATGGATTACCCTCCTCCCTGTGCTGTTTCTTGTGTAGGTTGTCTTAACCTTCACTCACTCCAAATCAGCATTGTAAATCCCAACATTCATTTGCACAGAAGATCGTAGGAAACTATTAATTCTTCAAAGCTGACGAGAAAGCCTAATTATGTGGCTGTTTGTTTTGCTGAAGACTATAGTTTAAACACTATTTTCATTATGGGGCAGCAGGGAAATGCGGGTAAATTGCTTAGTGACCAGCAAGAGGGACAAGACATTTCTGCAAGACTGTTGCCATTTACAGTGAGTTTTCTGTCTTCATGTGCATTTCTTTTGCTCCATGGCATGGGTACTGTTTAAGTCGGAACACAAAGCAAACTGCAATACTTGTGGTCTATAACTATGGTTGAAAATAAAGTATGAAGGGGAGGTTCTTCTTCCACAGTATTTTTGTTTACTACTGAGCTGTATTGGAAAGGACAGAACACTCAAGTCTGGATTTTGAAGACAACTGGATGAACCAAACACCAAACATTTCATTTTACAATGGGAATGTGAATTACACTTTTATGAGACCGCAGTATACTTTTTTAAGGTACTTAGAGATCGTTTCACTGGCAGGTTCAGGAGCTGATTGACCAAACACTTGTTTTAAAGGCCACTGACGTATTTCACTTCCACAGTTGTCAATCTTTTCACAAAACTGTGAGGTGTACTCCTTTTTCAAAATCCAGTAATGCACTTCCCAAGGCCTCCATCCTAGAAGTGTTGGGTAAAAAGTTTTTGTAAATAATTCATGAATCATAAACTGTTTATAAATGCATTCTGATGTTTGACTGCTTCCCCTTTCCTTCCCGTTATGCCTGAGCTGTTACCTAGATGATTGCTAGCATGGAGCTGAAGAATTGACTGTTTTGTTATCACCTTGTTTTCAGTGGAACAAGGAATATAACAGGATCCACTAGGAACAGGACTAACGTGTCTGAAATATCCCTGATCTCTGCTCTATGCTGAAAAATGTGATTACCTGTGTTTCTTTGCAGGTGCATATGTGCTTCAAGTAAAGGCAACAGATGCTGATGACCCCACTTATGGAAACAGTGCTAGAGTGGTTTACAGCATTCTTCAGGGGCAACCATATTTCTCCATTGATCCAAAGACAGGTAAATAGTTTATCAGCAACAAAGGAAGATTTAAACTTTGGATTTTGATCCATGTGGACATTAGCAATGAATAAATATAGACTGGGCTGATATAGCCAAAACCAGTAGAGTAACTTTGCACATGACTCGGTTTTGAGTACTGACTAGTTTTTGAATGAATTACAGTCTGTTGCAGAAACAAAACATGGTCCTCCAATCAGTCCTGGATCATCTAAAATATGTATATATTGAACAATTTTTTTTTCATGCTTTGCCATTTCTCTGTAGCTAAAGCTTTATCTGCTACTTGCATTGTATTATTTGTTTTTTTCCTAGTGATTCAGTTTTGTATCTTGGGTCTACATTCTTTTTTCTCAGCATTTTCATTTGCTGAACTTATAGTCAGAAATTCTCTAGCAAAGATTGTTTTGCTATATAGAGCTAATCTGAGCCTGTAGAACAGCTAATCATCTCCTGCCCTCTTTTCCTGGGGCATAGTATATTTGTGTGGGGTTACTGGATATGTGAGCAAAAAAGGATAATACATTTAAAGAGACTGAAGTGTTTGGGAGGTTGGTAGACATGTTAATTAGATATCTTGTCCTGTATTTCTGAATGTCATTCTTGTTTCTATATTTAGTAATTCAGTTAAGGAGCCAATAACCTACATGGTGAATGCCATGCATTGGGTCATCCTGAATGTGTTACAGGGATAGTTGTCTATATGCCCCTTTCAGCAAATAGTTTCTCCTTCTGGTGAAATTGTACTTGAATGTCAGACTGTGTGTTAAAGGGCCCATATCCCTGATCAATCCATAGTTTGGGGATGAGACCTTCATAAGGCTGTTAGTGCACTGTCTCCAATGGGCACATGTTCCATTTAGCAGGAGATTGTATTGCTATTTGCAGCAATTTTACTTTTCAAACTGAAATAGGACTTCTTCAAGTGTCTGGGGGAAAAAAAAACGTATTTACCTTTATACATATTTTTTTATTTCAGTCTTGTAAAGAATGAGGAGGAATTCATTGGCGAGAAAAACCTTTACTGAAGCCACTACTGGAGTTCTAATATGAGTTTCCCAAGAAAAAAATTAATAGCTATTAGTACTTGAAGAAGAACTTTTTTTCCTGTGGCACTTCAAATTGCTGTATCATATGCTCTCATCTGTTACTCAGTACTGAGTAGCGAGTGGACCATAGGTGATGGCCTGCACCCTGCTAGCCCTGGAATAGCATACATACATCCATGTTTCTATATCTGTCTAATAATATTTTTAATAAGTTGCTCAGGTAGATCTTGCTAGTAAAAGAATGGACAAAACTGTAAAGGAAGATTCATGAAAGAGCTAGCCCAGCATAGCTTAAAATCCTATACCAGAAAAAAGCATATAAATTCATGGTCCTAATAGTAACAACGATGCGCTGTAACCGGTCTTACATTGGAAAGGTTACAATGTCAGAGTTACCTGTGGGTCTAACAATGCCTGTAGAGATAACTAATACATGAATAATCATGCACAGGTAGCTGTTGAATGATTTTCTTTAATATCCAGAAGTCTTGGACAGCACCACAGATCTTCTGACATTTCCAATTCTTTATTTTATAACTGAGGAGACAATACAGTCGTTTTTCACTGCAGAGTTTTAATGCCAGACACCAGGCTTGAGTGTTTTTGACAGGAAAAGGGAAGAAAGCCATTTGGGTACAAAATGACAGACAAACTCAGAACTGCTGGCAGACAGATAAGCATTTTTTGGGTTGCTGTTGATGGCTTTTTTCACCATTTCTTCCATTCCAGAGACAATTTTGAGACATTCCCTTGTAGTTATTTAAAGAGTTTAAGAACATCCGTACTAGGTCAGACCAAAGGTCCACGCTGCCCTATATCATGTTTCTAAAAATGATGGCCTGCTTGCTCATCACCAACTGACTGATGCCCAGCCAGACCCCAAACAGCGGCTCCCAGACCAACCAACCCTCTAGTTTATATGCTGAGCATGACATCATATGGTACGGAATATCCCTTTGGGGACAGCTGTCCCAGCTGTGTCTCCTCCCAGCTTCTTGTGCATTCCCAGCCTACTCGCTGGTGGAGTGGCGTGAGAAGCAGAAAAGGCCTGGACTCTGTGTGAGCACAGCTCAACAACGATGAAAACGTCTCTATATTATCAACACTGTTTTCAGCACAAATCCAAAACATAGCGCATTGGTAGCTACTATAATGAAAATGAATTCTGTCCCAGCCAAAAGCAGAACAGGTCTTTATTCCTTTCTAAACATCCTGTTTACTTTTTAGCTTCTACCACAAAAAAGCTGATATGTTTGTGGAAATTTCTATTACTACCTCAAGATCTCATTGCAAAGTGATAATGGTGAAATCACTGACCATAACTTTATATGTGAAGTAAGGATAGTGTGTGGCATGCACATGACTTTGCATACACTCCTTTCTCAGATCACTCCTGATAGGTGATAAACATTTACTCTGATATGAATCTAGTACACTTAAATAGTTTTTAACCTTTATGGGTCTGAATGCCACAGTTGCCCTTTTACTCCTCTTCTTTACTGACCTAATTTTTTTGCAGTGCTTTGCTGCAGGTAAACAAACTATATGGAAGTGGGAGCGCTAGCTTTTATTGCTCTTGCAGGAAGGTTAAATGCATTACAGTCCCTGCTGGAGAGCAGCTGTTGAACTGGCAAATTTTAAGACCTCAAATCTTATACATGGGGGTTACTCTTTGATGCTATGAAATTGCTCTTCTGATTTTAATGTGAGTTTTCTTTAACATAGAGCACTTCTCTTAGGACAGATAACCTCCCTTCGGTTTCCTCTGTACATTCTGTTCTGTTACTAAAATGTCCTTTTGACAAACTTCTTCCCATCCAATTTTCTGATGTATTTATGAGATCAATATTCTTATTTATGTCTAGATGTCTCCAATTTTTTCTTAGACTCAGTTTTCTAGTCCATATTCTGACTTCAGTAATATTCTTGAAATCCAACTTGGTGTCAGAAGCAGTACTGATGACAATATTTATTCAGGAGTTTTTTCATGGAACCTGGACTTTCTCTTCCACATAAGTGGATCATCTCCTGTTGAATTATGGCCTAATAACTTTGCAGAACGTATTTTCTTGCCCAGGTCCCATAAATACCATTTTCAATTTTCAGCAGCCTCATTGAGGCCATACTTTTCTGCACATTTGGTATTGATGACATTTGCAAAGAAAAAAAATCAAAGTTATTCAGTTCTGGAGCTGAATAATCTTTATTGTAATATCTTAACGTAGAAGGATTTAAAGACACTCAGAACAGCATTACATGCACATAAGGCCTCTACATTATAATAAGCCTTTGATTTAAAATTTGAATATTCTTTGGAAACCTGAAGATGGAATGCCAAAATTTGTAGTCTTTTTTTTTTCCCATAGACTTTTACATCCACTTTATTTTTCTATTTTGCTGGTTAGGTAACTTTACATCACTTTTGTCCTGTCCATACGAACTATGATTTTGGTAGAAGTAGTAGGTACTTTTCAGCCTTTTTTCTACACCTTTGAAATAGAGTAGGTAGAAAAACAAACTTGCCTATGAACTGCTAGACATGAAAATTACTCTCATTGATTTTTTTTTGCTATAGACAAAGGTTTTTTGTAGAAAAATATATAGAATACCCTTATACTTCCAGATAGGAATAAACAGTGGGTGACTGGGAACTTTACTGCTGGAGTGACAGCCAGTTCTTCACTTTCTGAAGACCATCTGGAATATTTCTGAGAAAGCCACTCAGTTGTACCTAAAACAGGTATAACAATCAGAAGAACTTCATTGCCTGCTCACCTCCTACTATCTGCTCATTTTCAGTTTTTTCTACTCACTGCTATTTTGTTTTGCTAGCATAACAAGGGGAATCTTTAATTCTCAAAGCTCTTTTCTCCTTAGACTGAGCATACTAAAGGATGTTGTAAAATATTGTGAAACATACAGTCTCCACAGTGCAAAAATATGGATTAAGAGATTTAAGAGGAAACCTAGTAATGTTCATCCTATTCACAAGAATTTTTTTTCATTAATATCACGTGAACATGAACCGGTTTTTATAGTTTTACAATTCAAGATCTCTGGACCAAACAAAACATGGAACAACACTGATTGATTCCACAAGCTCAAAAGGATAGTGTTGCAGCATCTACATATTCTTAAGTATTTGCTAATCGTATTCTAGATCTATGCAATACAATCTATGCCATGATGAGGTAGAAAATAGTAGTTATTATTAATGTTGTCCTTATCATCATCAGTGTTACAAGTAGAGAGAAAGGAAATTGTTATACACTTTAATTCAACGGGAATATTTAATAGGTACCAGAAATAGCGGATTTAGGTCAAAGTTATTTCTAGACTCTGAACAAATACTATAAGCTAACGGTTTCTATTCTTACTTCTTAAAACAGCGGTGGTTAGTTGCTGTAAAGATAAGAATGACCCTGAAAGTTTGTTTCTTATCATTCCAGACCCATTGTAACACCAGGGGAAAAAGACTGCTTTTAAATCCAAATGATTTAATACCAGAAAATTATGTTTTCTAAACCAATAATAGCTTGGAGGAGAAGCATACTTCCAACTGGTATATTTTTCAATTGTGCATGCTATCTGCACCTAAAATTTTTTTGAAAACTATTGCCGTATATACAGCATTTTACAATGTAATATGCACTTGTAAAATTTTGACACAGAAATGTATTTTCTCTTACACATTTGGTTTCAAGAGAAAGGCGTGAGTGCCCAAAACCTTATAGTTTTTTGCAACCTCATCAGCTAATCCCATGATCAGTAGTACCTCTCTCTACAAGTCTTCCTTTTATCATATACATTCTTAACATATGCAAAGGGAGATTATGGCGTATCTATTTAGATGTCAGTTATCCAAAATCGCTGAAGGTTAAGAGGCATTTGGATAATGCCTTACCATAATATTTTAATTATATTTCTTTAAGGAAACTCCTAAATTTTTCACTGCATCTGTGTGCTATATCAAGAAAACTTTCTCAAGCAAAGGAGAGTCTTCTAATAAAGACCTCCTTTTGTACAGAAGGAATATTGCCTTGGCCTACAGTAGGTTAACTGTGATGGCAAGTGACTGGTTGGAAACAATTGAAGATGCAGTGTCTGGAATGCATCGCCACCTCTTCCTACATTACCCTACTCTGCACAATGTAGTGTTCTTCAGTCCCGATGTAGAAAATCCATGCTTATGCCATTCATAGCCCTAGTGAAAATGCACCATTCTCTTTCAGATGTTCATGTTCTGATTAAAAACACATAACAATAATTTTGAATGATTGAATAGCTGACGAGCACACTTTCAAAAAGCCCATGTGATTTACATGCTTCTGTGTGAATTTCTCTCTTATCAACCCTTTAGGAAGAGTTCCATTCCTTGTCCCAGAGATCCACTATTAAAATGTAATAGTGGACAACCACAGCACTTTGTTTACTTGTTCTTTCTCTTTCCAATTTCTTCCTGTAGGTGTAATAAGAACAGCTTTGCCAAATATGGACAGAGAAGTGAAAGAACAGTATCAAGTTCTAATCCAAGCCAAGGACATGGGAGGACAGCTGGGAGGACTAGCTGGTACTACCACTGTAAACATTACTCTCACGGATGTCAATGACAACCCACCCAGATTTCCTAAGAGTATGTTATTGTCCAAATGCACTAATTTTCAAATAAGTATATCTGAAAATATTAATATAAAAAGTCCTTTAGATAAGGAATTGAGATCCAGGAAGAAGAACAGTATATGATGAATAATTTAGAACATGCTGTTGTTTTTTAAAATAATATAAAGCTCAGTTTGAAAGTATGAGTTTTTAATGTTTAAGAGGAAATATATCGTCATTCCACAGGACCAGCCTGAGCCTAAATTTCATTCCATTTACACTTTTAAAATTATTTGGGAAATGCTATTTTTTCAAGGGAAAATGGTTGATGCCCTTCAAATGACAAAAAGTTATAACTTCAGCCTTGCAGGTACCAAAGAAAGAACTGGCTCATGCTAAGCATTGCTGTTATGATAATCAGACACAGATTTTTTTATGCGTCTTGCCCCACATTATATCTGTCCTTGAAAACATTTGCAGCCTCAAAATAGTGATCATCCACTGACAGTTTATAACATATCATATCAATTAGTTTATGTTATGTTGTGTTGTGTTGTGCTGTGTTATGTTATGTTATGTTACGTTACGTTACGTTATGTTATGTTATGTAATGTTATGTTATGTTAATAAGGCTTTTCAGAACTATGCTAATTTAAAGAGTCTCACAGTCTGTGTATGATTAGCAGGTTTGTCGCTTACTGCTCTCCTTAAGTTTACTGAAGTTTTGTATATTCTGTACCTATGAAATGCAGACACTAATCAAGCATAAACCTTGATAATTCTGGCAAAACAACTAGCTGCTGAAAGTAGTCAATAAGGCAAATTCATATTAAAGCTTTCATGTGAATTTGCAGTAAGATGGTGGCAGCTTTTTACTTTGTATCTCTTTTCTTGCACATGAATTGTAATACCACTTTATGGATTGCAAATGCTCCTTAGGTACCAAACCACACCTGAAATTTCCCAGTTTTCTCTCGTAAAAAATTCTTCTTCTTTTCCTCAGTATGAAAATATATTGCATTTCTGCAGGCGTGTAAGAATGATCATGTTACGACAAAGGTCCATCTGGCCCTGTCTTCTGTCTCTTACACTGACATCTAGAGGGTATGCATATAAAGAGGCCAAAACATACTCCAGAACATTTCCTCAGTTTCTAACGATTTTTAGCCCAGATGCTGTCTTTGTGTTTAACAACCCTCAATGGATTATGCTTACAACAAGTTGCCCTGTTGCTTTAAAATAGATGTAGAATTTCAGAGTTCACAACATCCTACGTCAGTGAGGTGCACAGATCAATCGTATGTCACACAACAGACAGATTCCCCTCATTTGTTCTGAATCCACCTCTATATATCTACCTGCATGATGACCTCTTTAAAGAATTAAGGAAGCATGGCAAAATACGACCTTTATTCAGAAAATACACGTTGAGTTCTTTTCAGTACCAATATGGGATATTCTCCATGAGTCTGTTAATCCTGCTCCCACTGTTTTGCCCCGTGCATGTCAGTCATATCCATCCTTAGCACCCCCGAACTCCCTGGAAAAGTTTGGGGAAAAAAATCCATGCTATATTAGCACATTTAAGCTTTCATGAGCCATAGTGGTTTGAAGCAAAATATTACACATCGTAATAGTTCACTTATTTCATCCTTCAGAGTCTTGGACATGTAACATCTAATCCCAATGATTTGTTACTGTTGTGTCCGTTCCACAACTGCTTCTATAGCTAATTTAACCTTCTCATGGGTCCCCCATAAAGAAGGCTTCCCGGATAGAATAATTCCCCAGCTATTTTACACTGAACACAAAGAAACAATGTATTGTTTTACATTTGAGATTTTATCTTCTTTGAGTACTTTTGGGGTGACTTTATACAGTTCCTCTCAGGCTTTTGCTTCCAGATGTCTTTAAAAGACAATCATTATTAGCTTGTTTGCCACAGATTTATTCAAACGCATTTTTTGTCTTCTTTATTGTGGTTTTATAGATAAAGCAGATTTTATGTTTTTTTTATTATCGTCCCTGAGACACAACTTTATTCTTTTAAAAAATGTGATCTTGCTTTGATTAGCTATGTTGTTTACCCTTACTGTCTTGCACTTTAATGGGTGCTGTGCATTTGCTATGGGTCTTCAGAATGGTGTCCCTAGACATCATCCATACCACCCACAGTGATTTAACTGTCTCAGCTATCCCATTCAGATTTTTTTTATAGCAATATCCCTTAGTTTTATTTATTTCCAGGGTGGTTTTTTTTATTTTTTTGAGTACAACCATCATGTAATTTTGGCTCTTACTGCTTCTGCACAGATATTGTATTTAAACTCATTACAGTTGCTGTAAAACTAAAGAACATTTTCTGACTAGCTAGTGTTAATACTATTTTCTGCTTTAAGTCTTTTGACTTAGAGCTTCCTTTAACAACCATCATTATTCCTCCACTGGTAAAGTCTACTTTCCCTTTCCTGTGCATTTTATTCCTTGGTACTGTGCTGCCTGACCGATTTTCTTCTTTCCCATATATTTCAAACATGCCTATTATGCTGACATTCTTGTTTAGCTTTACGCATGACAGCTATCCATACTAGTTCCCATTTTAACACTCAGCTTTATATTGTGGCTTGCTTTCTCCTCTTTACTGGACCCTAGCACGAGTCTGTGTGATCTACCATTTCGGTATTTCCTACTGGACTATCATCAACTTTTGTAACATTTTTTAGTGAAGAATGCAGAATTCTGGTCACTGTACCATTATCTGAACTGTGTACTTCTGCTTTTTTTTTTAAATTATGTTATTTAATTATTTCCAACACCTGCAAATTTTCTTGAACTTTTCAGCTAGAATCACAGTGCTCATAGGGAAATTGCTAAACATTCTGAAGACTGTTTTTCCTATGGCCAAAACTAATTTTGCATCTTCTTTATGGGCACCCATTCTTTAGCAAGTGCTCCTACTTTCCTATAACGTGAATCCTTTCTCCTTATACCTTTTTCTCAGCCAGGCATTTAAAGTTTTTCCCTTTCATCTTCCTATCCCTGATTGTTCATAGTGAGACAGTTTCAGACTATGCTACTATGGATGTCCATAACTTCAGCTTTCACTTACCAGCCAAAATGTCACCCCTAAGATCTCTGTCCAGTGTTACCTGCTTCTGTCACTGTAGTCTGTTCCTTCCTTTCAGCTGGAACCCCTGCTGCCGGAAGGGTACCACAGGTGCAAGAGCAAATAATGTAACTGCCTGGTAACTGAAAAACTCTGTGAGGGCCCAATGCTCTTTTCCATATCTGATTTTCAGTTGTATATTTTACTTTCCTTACTGTTAGGGGCCTTAGTAATTTTCTATTTTATTGTATGCCTTCATTTACTATGGTGTTGCAAAAAATACACGTCTCACATAATGTCAGACCGTTTTCATAACACAGAAAAATCATGGGATATATCATCCTCTTTGAAGAAGAGATCTTTGAGGTCTCATTTAATACGTGCACTGTAGTTATGATGTCTTTGCCCAACTGTTTCTCTGAAGGAGCAAAAAAAAAAATCACAAAAGACCAAGTTTGTCCTGTGCTTTGCATGCTACTGAGGTTGAAAACCTTTTCTTAGTGTTATATCAAATGTCACAGAAGCCAAATTGTAGCAGTGACTCTCAACAAACCAGAAAAGATTAATATTGGAGATTCATGTTTACATTGAAAATAATAAACTTTTAACATGGCTTACAAACAAAAATATCATATTTATATTCTGGTAAACTAAAGATATCTACTTAATCAAAATAGTAAAGGCAAAATTTCTGATCAATGGAGATTTACTCAGCCAGTCCCCTTTGGTTAAGCAGTATGTGAGATGATGTATAGTGTGCCTGAAATTCACAGAGACACAAGGTTAATTACATCTAAACAGAAATAATTGATAGAAAAAAAGCTGAGTAAGAATTTTATTTCTAATACAGTAACTGTATTTTTCAGTTTTACTTTTTGAAAATGTTGCAATTATTCAGAGCAACTACCTGCCAGGAATTTTGTCATTTGCTTGACTACCATAGCTAAAAGGATACTTGTGCAGTATTTTAGTTTATGTGAAAAGTAAGCCTCTAAATTCAGGTCAAGGTAGGTGCCATGTTCAGGTCTGTCAAGACCTGAAGAGCCTCACTGTTACTGGGGACTGAGACCTCCAGTAACACTGTACCAGTCACAGGTCAACAAAGACAGGAAGTCCAAGTGCAGACTGAATAAAGGAACTGCAGATCCTTTAACTGCTGCAAGGCAAATGTTTCTGCATCACATAATCAGGACCACAGTTTCCCAAGGGCTTATTCCAAAGATGCCATGCTATAGATTACTTTATCAAATCAGAAGATAATTATTATCACATAATAAAATTTAAATTTATTTTATGAACTCAGGTAAGCTGAAAAAAAAGATTTCACAGCAGAAGTGGGAGAACATATATTATTAATACTTGGAAGAAGTTACATAGATAAATAATACATTACAAGCTTGCCAAAAAAAGGTATCACGGAACACCTTCATCTCATCGAGGGTCCTTTACAGAGACAGGCAGGTTCGGATGGGATATCAGCATCCAGTGATGAAAAACCACTGACTATCCTGCTGAACATGGAATTTTTTATTTAGAATCTATGCCTTTGAACATATTCAGTGGGGAACTCCCACCTTGCATGTCTCACAGTAATGAGAAGCATAACAGAGGGGAATCCTCTAAACATTATATATTTCTGTCAGAGTTGTTTGACCTGCAGGTATTTATTGGCCCACATTTCAGAAAACTGAGAAACTTCAGAAAACTGATATTTTTTTAATAACTATAAGGAAAAATGAATCTGAATTATTTTATTAGTTGAAATTTATTTCCAAAAGTGTTTTATACATGTCTTGCCTGACTCTTCGTTAGTACACTGACTTTCTGTATTACTCTGCAGATTTCTTTGTTAAAGATAGAACTTTTTAATAAATATTAAAATAATAAATATTTCATACCAAAGTTTGATTCTTGACAAAACCAGAAAAAATAAGGCAATTGCTGAAAGGGAAAGTATTTTTCCTATCACAGCAACAATGTTCAATCAATTAAATGAAAATTTGATATAATTCATCAATTTCCTTTGAACAGAGAAGAGTGGATACAAGCTGTTAATCTGTAGGCATGCATCCCGATCCAGAAGGGAACTGATGGCCTTTTCACTCAGCGACTCACTTACACTATAGCTGCTTAAGCAAAAAGACAGTTCAGCACATGCTTCCTAGTAGCTAAACGGCCAACCATTAATGCATCGTTAGAGCAGTCTGAGCTAGCTGCAAGGACAGCTGTGGCTTGTTTCCAACTCTTAAAACAAGCTTTGAGAAAGGAAGGATGGGTTATATTTACTTCAACATTTAAATGACAAAACCTGTATAATTAGTTGGTGTAAATTACACTTTATGGAATCAAACCAATTAAGTGAACCACTTCATTCATATTTCGTAAGGTTATTGTGCTTCAGTTTTCCTGTCTCTTTTATTCACTGACGACAGAGTGACTGTGAAAGCAATTTAGAGAAATCAATCCTTATATGCTGAGCAATAAAAGCACATGTGAATTATTTTAGTCAAAGGAATAATATGTCTTTTTATTTTAGTATGACACAAGTAGTTTTAGAGGATAAGACACTGATGTAGAAGAAATGCAAATTAATTTTAAAATTTATATGGTATTTATTCTGATATTAGCAAATAGAAGACCGTTCTCAGGTGTCTTTAAGAAGTCAGTAAAAAGTTGAGATTATTTTTAAGATGTGTATTTTAAATGTAACACGCCCTTAATTTAATTTTTTTATTCAATAGAACTATTTGGCTAAAGCTAAGTTTTGTCATATAATTTCCAACTCACAGGAGAAGTCAATATTGTAAGGGAATGATTGAAAACTGATTTTATTAGAAAAAAAATGAATTAAGGCTTGGACCAAATACTTGAATTCTCTGTACTTGTGCATGTCTTGGCTTTAAAAAAAGCAGCTCTCTAATGGTCAGAAACCATTATCTTAGGGCTGTTTGGCAATCACATTTAAAACACTTAGATGGCTATGGAACAATGCCTAGATATCACAAGGGTCAGTTTATTGCTGTCATTGGGCTCTCCAGAAGCATCCCAGTGAAATCCATCAAGTTAGTTTGCATAAAAGAGCATGGCAATTTTCCAGAAATGCTGGCGTGCTTGGAAACAGAAATGCAACTATTAATTTCTGTGGTAATGACACCTTAAGTAAGGCAACGTTGAAGCATCATTCCTAGGACCTTGCACATCATTTGCCTATCCATAATGTAGAAGTTTGCAGCTAATTGGATTTCAATTTGGATTCCATGAGTGGCCAGTACGATGCATTTCACACAAGATATTAAATACTCCACTGGAGAGAGCAGAGGAAACAACAATCCTAAAAAGAAAATTGAACAAACCAGACAATTCAGAAACCAGAAAAAAATCTTTCATTGGTGCAATTTCAGGAATTTCAGTGAAAGTAAAAAAGACTTTTGTAAAAGAAAGCTAACCTTTTCTTCTCTTAGTTGTATAACCTTTGCATGCTACTTGAATGATCTATTATCTGGATGATCTATTATACAGATATGTTTTTTATTTCACAATTATGATATTAGGAATAAAGTTTGCATATTACCCTTTAGATAGCATCTATTTTCAGTGATTATTTATTGGTTCATAGCATATTTTAATAGGCTTATTTTCAAGTACTAAAATCGGTAGAAATATTTTGAAAGAAAAGGTAACCAAGTGCTGAACTTGGAATAGCTGCCTATACATACTTACGCATACACACTCTAGATTGAAAACTCTTATCATAGCAATTTATTTATATATTCTGAGAAGCTTAGTACATCACAGAAATTGCACACATATTATTTAGCATTGATTTTACTATATAAATGCAGGTCAATTTTGTTCGCTCAGTAAACTGAATGTGGCTGATTCCATTCATGTGGCTTTGAACCAGTCTTGCTCAAATTTTACACAAAACTGGGTTCAGATGCAGAGTGCAAGTAAAAGGTCTGCTAATTCACAGGAGATAGAAATAAAAATCTTTTAACTCACTGCTTTGGATGAACAGCCTATGAGAAAGAAGTTCCTCACATAGTGATATCTTCTTTTAAAGATTTCAGAAGACTACAACACAAATCCCACACAGTATTGAACGAGACATTTACAGAAAAAGACTGTGTGATTAAGAAATTATTCTGTTCACTAACCTAAAAAATTAAATCCAAGAAAGTAGAGGTTTTGATTAAAAAAAAAAAAACAAAACAGAAGATATATTCCCTCCCTACTTGGACAATTTGCTGGAAAACTTACTTGGGGTTAAGGTTCAGAGCTCCGAGCTGCCTAATTAAGTATTTTAACAAGTCTGCCCAACATTCTGGGAAATTATTCTACCCACTGCAATTTAGATAGGGTAGCATGGCTTTCTGCTGGTACTCCTGTTAAAAGTTGTTGTGCTTTGTATACAACACTTGTATCTTCATTGACTCTAGGAATGAAAATGAGTCTCTTCCATTGATTAAAGAATTTGTCTGGCAAAGAAGATGTCCCTATTCAATTCCAGCAACTAATTTTTTATTTTATACCAAATGTGAGATACTTACAGAGGACAGGTGGACAGATTCACTGCAGAGTAGCCTGCAGGCAGTGATTAGGTGGGAGACCAAGTCAGAGCTTGCTTTAAATCAGAAAGGGAGGGAAGGCTGAATCCTGGTCTACTCCATCTTTGTTAATTTTCTAAACACTCTGTCATAAGACATATAGGGAAAAAAGCACCAGCTTGATTTTGTAAACCAAGCTCAAAACTTCTAATGTCAGAAAATCTTAAGCAAGTCTGATTTCCATATACCTGTGAGCTTTGGGTAAACTAAAACTCCATTTTTGGGTTGAACATATATTTTAACCAACCATTTCAAAGAGCAATGGAAGACAGGAATGCAAAGACTCCAAAAAAGGGACCATGCAATTGTTCGCCAGTCATGAAACCAGCAGCCATGCAGAGGTCAGTATAATTTTGTATTGTGCTACCAGTGAGTCACTTAACTACAGCTTTAACAGCACCAAAACAATAGTCAAACTGGTACGTGAATAAATACTAGCAGATCAGTATTTGCACAGTGCTCTTACAGGAATCAGAGGAGAACTTAGGGTAACTCTTCTTTAATCCAAGTTCCTTCCAAGTCTCACACCTCGGTACTGTCTGCATCTCCATCTCCCCCTCCTCTGGCCTTCTCTTTCCTCCTCACCTTGTCTGTCCTTACATTCAACATACACTCTCGTCTCCCTTCTCCTGAAAGAGGTACAAATTTATTCTTGATCTCATTTTCATCGTATAACTACAGTGTGGCCATCTCCTCCTTCTCCTCCCAAAGCGTTTTTTTTCTCCCTAGTAGTAACAGTGTTAAAATAAATTATCCTTTGTTGGTTCACTTCCAGCTCTGAGTCTCTCCATATTTTGCTATATTGACATCATGAGTCTTTACCATCCCAGATAAGCTCTTTACTGCTCTGTCTTGCTTGGTCTGGCCACTACACTGTCAGCTCAGTGCCTCTTGCCTGCTGTTTCTATTTGACCCACCTCAGTTAGTTAAGCTTCTGACATCTAGTCATGAAAAAGCCTCTGTACTTTTTTTTTTCCCTACACCACCACTTAATCAGTGCAATTATAGATATTTTTACGTAGACCAAAAGAAGGTATACAATGACTTATTTATTTTGCTTTGAAGACTTAAAGAAGGATATGAGAGTGTCAGGGAAAGTTTCTGGACATTAAAATCATCCGTACTGTTAGCCTTAGCACAGTTGCTGGGCACAGTTTTGACCAACACCAAGTAAAGCTTTCTCAGACAAATTCAGGGCGTTTGGGGAAATTAGTACAGATGAGGAACTGCTCTCTGCAGTCAGTTTCCATGAAGCTGACCTATTTTGGTGTGGGTAAAAGAATTTAATAACATGGAAATAGGCCATTCTATAATGGCTAGCTTCCAGGCTGCAGGGTACAGGTGGTACCTGAAATTTCTTCGTACAGTTGTAGCTTTTCTGAGCCTATGCTTTGCAATCCAGGACATGCAGCACACCTGGAGTCACAGCACTGACAGTTAAGTAGGCTTCTGTTACTATTTGTGTGTGTGCAACATAAAGGAATTAACATAAAATTCAACATCTATACAGATTTCTATTTACAACTCTATGCCAACTTTCTCCTACTTTTTTCTTCTTCCTTTCCACATCAGAATTCTTCAGGCACTTTGAGTAAGAGCTGATTTTCCCCCAAAAGTGGAAGTAGTCTTAGTAAAAGCTCCTTAGAAACTTCTTTTTTTTTTTCGCACCTGTCGCTGTTCTATGATCTTGATCATAAAACATCTTGAAGAGTGAAACATTAGATTCAGACTGAACAATGACACAAAATGCAACTAAAGCATAATATTTTTTAAAAAATCTGAGAAATAAACTGAAGGGACAAATATTCAGTTACCATAGATTCTCAAAACACTAAATATTTAATAATTTTTATGTATGCTACACATACTGGTTTTTAACTTTCTGAAGAAGGCATAACTAGCAAAAGTTATTCTTAGAGGACTGTTTGGAGCACTGATTGAATGTAACCAAACCCTCTAAAATTCTAAACTGAGAGAGAATGAATTCTCAGCTGCAAAGCAGAGCATGAAAATAAATATAGCTATGTCTTGGTACTCTTCCATAAACACTGAAAAATATAGGTAATTTCTCACTAGGTTAAATGTAATGTTCTGATTGCATAGTAAGCAATAGTCCAAGAAATACAAGAGAGCACAATAGCAGTTAGAAGTTAAATATTATTTATTGGTCATAAAATTCGGTTGTTAGTCGGCACTTATCCAATTCATTTTCCCCTATCAGCATGTTTAAGTGGTAATTGATCATTAACAGAAAGATTTATAGGTTGTTTTTTTAAAAATACATCATTATCATCATAGTAGATTATTATCATTAATAATTACATTTTACATCTGCTATCTTCTGTCTAGAAGGTGTAAACAAATATGATTCGTAGAAATGCAACAACCTTTGACAGGAATCATGACATTCATTCCACCCCAATGTGTTTCCTGTGGGGAAGAGTGAAGAAATTACTCATTCAAAATATGGAGATTATTTAGACTGGATGCATGAAATTATGCACAGTAACCTTGGGATGGCTTAAAAGCACCATGCATCCCCACCTACTCTCTGATACTGAAAGGTAGCTAGGGCTATAGATTTAACAGCACAGGACTGCCTGCAACGTCTTGAGCATTGGCTGCAAAGTGACTCATGGACTGCAGTGTCACTTGCTGTGTCGCTATGATTTGTGGCAACATCTGCCTTTTGCCCCGGGGCCTTCCATCCAGCTAAGAAATCAATACAGCCTTTGTGCTTCTGCCCATGGTGGGCTTGCTTTCTGAAAATTTAGGGGCTACAGTGCAACATGAAGTGAAACACACCATATGTAATTATCTAATTATAATCACAATAGTTTAGGCTTATGATTTTCAGAAACACCTAACCTACCTGTTGTAGTCAGATTTTCAGGAGTGATCCACTCCTTGTAAAAGCATTAAATGGGATGCCCAAAAAGTGCTAGCAACAATTCAAAGGTTTCTACTGACAGCAACAGGAGCTGCAGATACCAAGCAGTTTTGAAACTGTCTTCTCTGAGTCCAAAATCCATTTAGTTGAATTTTTGCATAAAGAAAGCTATACAAATAAAAAGAAAACAACAGAAATAATCTAGAGGAATTCTTTCAAGTTTTCTCTCAAATTCATGACATTTATTTTTTCTCAGTGGCTTCCACTGCAAATTTGTTGATCACCAATGCTCGCAAGAGAAGTATCTATAATGAGGCACTCGCTACCACAGATTTCGTTGCAAAAGGAGCAGCATTTATATAGAGATCTCACCTCGAAACATGTAAATTGGAAGACATAAACATCACTTTTGACAAGTTTGTCATACTTGTTGTAAAGTGTAAGAGACTTCAAATGTAAGGCCAATTGCCATCCTATTGTATCATTATTTTTTGGTCTACATCACACACTAAACTGCAAGCATTTTAAGGAAACTGCATCCAAAACTTAAAACAAAGAACAGTAAACTGTTATGCACTTACACTTGATGATTTCACATTTTTATGTTTTAAAATAATAGTTTTCTGCTTCAGACTGTGCCAATATGGTGAAGAGAAGTAATATATATTTTAGGGAAAACCTTTTACATAAAATGTACCCAAAGAGAAACTGAAAATCGGAGCTTCACAGGGAGTTTTCTGAGTAACACAGGTGTTCATCATGTTTCTTTAAGTGATTTTAGCCATGCAGCTTAGGTGTGACTCAGAGGACTAAAGATAGGGCCCTAATTTCCTTAGTTGATGGAGAGAAAAATGACTCTTCCAATACAGATGATTTAGAGCACTTGGTTTGACCACATTCTTAAGAGTGAATGAATTGTAGTAAAGTTGTGTCATTATATTTTGTGTCAGAGTGATAAAGAAAATATGAAAAAGCTCCTACAAGATATTTAAGAAACAGAAATTTTAAGCAGAGCATTACAAACTCTGTGTCTCATCCTCAGCAATATATATTTTATCATGTTAATGTTTCACATATATAATGCAATTTAAATTTTATAGAGGGAATAAGTGTATTGATTTATTTCCTGGTGACAGTGTGATGACCAGAATATTACCAATAGACATACCTGATAAATGCCAATTATATGCTGCTTGAGATTCTGAAAAACGAAACACATTTTGTGCTGAACACTCTCCTTTTTCCATCAGTAAGGCATGCTACACCTTGACAACTCTTTACAACCACCATAAAAATTATATAAAAGCATTTGATACAAGCTTTTAGACTACACCTCCAAGAAATTATTTTTCTCATTATGTTTTGGATCTTTTACTGAATTTTTTTGTTCAGTAATAATTTCTTAATCAGTAGACTGGATATCAGAAGAACAGTTCTTTATTGGCCATGATACATAATGAAGCTGATCACTTACAACTGGTTTTCCACATCAGCCCTCAGAGATGCAGGAAGTACACTATCTAACACATGAAGGAACTGTCAAAGTCAGGCTTTGCACGGATGGCCATTTAGCTACCTCTTTTCTGTATAGCAAGACCATTGGAAGGGGAAGTGATAACAGAGGGATCTTTCCTTCACGGTAGCAACATCATGATTAAAGCAGTTACGAACTTGATTTGGTCTCCTCAGCTTGTCAGAGTTCAACTCCATATCATCTAGGAGAAACTCTTAATTAAAAATGTGAGGAAGTTCTAGAAATGAGCATTTTCTTCTCCTCCTAGTAAAACTGTGCCACTGTGCAAAAGAAAAATGAAGATTCTTTGGAGAAGATTACGTAGTATTCTCGACTAGGTATTAGGACACACACATCTGAGCGTCTGTTGCTCCAGGCAACTGTTTCTAGAATTATTTCTACATTACGCTGCTAAACAGAATATTCTCTGTTGTCTTTGCTACACTCAGCACTCTTTGGAGACAGAAGCTGTGGGTCTGAATATCTCCAGCTGAGAAACTGAACAAGCATTTCCAATCTCCTGAACGCTTGCTCCAGCAAGGGGGATGTTATGCTCTGTGGAATTAGACGCTGACATGCAATGGGGAGATTTATTTTCAGAAAGCTTTCTGACAACATCTTATCGATGGAAAAAACAGCAAATAGTTAAATTGAAATTTATCAGTATACAAAAATTATATCAGGTATGATAAAATTTTTTTCCCTTTTAGGGAAGGAAGAAGGACAGTAGCATCAAAAACTCAGTCTACTAGCTCACCTGAGGGGTAAACAGAGTCCTGGTTCAGCAGCTGCCAGCTCTGGGAAAGCTCCATCATGTGGATTACCCTAAACTTGGGCAGGATCAAACTCAAAAGGAGGTTTGCCTATGCTCAATTTCCCTTGAAGAACTGGGGATGCTTGGATATCCAGGATGTCTGCAGTCTGGGGAGATGTAGCTCTTGCTGGGTGTGGACTTAAGGATCCACAGCAGAGAACCAGAAATTTTTAAGAATGGTTATGCTATATTGAAAGAGGCCATAGAACCCAAATCAGGGCAGTGGGATTGAGGGTGGAAGAAGCCTTGCCATGATTGAAGTTTTACCAGCCTGTGCCAGATCATGCATGACCCACATCAGAGCACATAGTGACAAGCCTGGCCTTTTTCTCCCCCACACAAAGTCCCAGCCCCCTGCAGGGCATGGACCTGCAGCTAGGAGAGGCACAAATATATCTCACTGCTGTGCTAAATCACATCTTCCCAGTTTTAGGAGCATGTTTATCAGATGCCACTAATTATTAGGCTGATTAGCTGTAGCTGATGTAAGAGGTTTAGTATACTGGGTATCTGCTTGTACTTACAGTATCCTTTCTTTTGCCTGTTACACTATAGTTAAAACACCAGCAAGTAAATATGAACTGTTGTCTTTGGATCCTTCCTAAACAGACAGAAATCAGTGCCCTTATAACCTGTCCAGGATAAAAAATGAAATGCCTTGGTAATTTAAGCTAGCAAGAATATTATAATATACATAATCTGATTTGTTTCCCTGAGATCCCATTAAAGATTTAGAACTAAGAGAAAGAAATTATTTTATTTCAGTGTTGTTGCCTATAGGATTTGTGCTATCATGATGAACTGCAATGCAATACTTTGGCAGTTGCCAAAGAGAATGGAAAAAACACAGACAAAGAAAAAGCAGGAGAGGATAATCTTGCATAAACACAGTACATGCATGGTGACGGATTAGAAAAAAGCCCAAATAGCATTTTGAGCTGTTTAGTTGAAGACCATTATGCATTTAGCATAAGTCCTTAGGTGCTAACCTAGGTTATTTCTTAATGGTTGTTTTTCTGGTGGGATGTAATGATGATTTTCATTTCTTATTCTCATCAGAACTGAAAACTTTTTTGGTAAATGATGGTGTACCTGTAAAATGCAAGTGTGGAGAAATAAAATGAAAAAACCCCTTTGTAAGTAAAAATCAAACCTCAGAACAGCTTTTTAGCCTTAAAAACAAAAACTAATCTAATCATGTCAAAAGACGTGTAAATGTGTGCTGAATTTCAGTCAATATGACTGATTACCTGTCACTTAGCTCGGACTTCTTCCTGCTATTGTGCTTTGGAACCATCTTTGTTTTATAAAATCAGAGGCAGCGTGTATTAGTTGTTAACTCACCTCCACCTCAGTTTTCTGAATGCTTTGGGGGCTGAGTAATAAGTCCTATCAGTCATTTCAGCCTAAAATCATTAACAGCATCATCACTCATTTATTTTTATCATCCTCATTGATGCTGCTCAACCTGAAAATCTGAGAAATTTTCACACCTTGAGTCACATAGACAGGCTTTATAAGGGAATGTCGGAATGATTATCTTAAGCTCCATGATCACTGGACTTTCTTTAGTTTTAGATTCTGGGTTGAATTTTAAGTATAATTTAAGTGTGAAGCATCGCATAAGCTGAGCATGTCAACTGGCACATTACTTTTGGCCTTAAAAATAACATTTAATTTTTTTCTTAAAATTCCATTTATGACAATGAAAAACCTTGACTGGGCAATATGCATTGCTACTAGCTTTCTTCTATGTGACAATATTCCCAAATGCATGCAATAAACATGACTGGAATCAGCAGCAGGGTAACTACTTGCAGAGTCCAGTTTCATAGTGCAGTCTGAAGGAAATAAGGGCTTACTCCTTTGGTACATGCCATGTAACTCATCCTTTACAAAAGTCAGCAGCAAACTTAGAAAATATGTATAAAAGACATTTATGCAAGTAGAAGAAAAGGTTTTTGTAGGCAGAGAAGTCACATAAGACAATCTATAAAATTTGACAGAACTGTTTGTGCAGCACAACCAGCTGCTGCATAAGTTTGTCTGAGGTGCTTGTTCCATTATTCCTAAAAGCTGCAGTGAACAAGGTTTTCAGGACCTTAGGGAGTAAAAGGCTATTACTCAGGCCTGTTTCAATATACCTCTATAGCAAACGGAGGTAGTAGTGTATACAGGCAAACGTAAAATGGACAATAAAAATTGAATAATGCTAAACTGTCACACCAAGTCCACAGCAAGAAGTAATGTCTTCTAGAAACAGAAGAATAAAAATCTACAAAACTCTCTTTCTGTTACATTTCAGTGCAGCATATATTGATCATTTCAAATATCCTCTGTACAAAGACTATTTTCTGGAGGGAGAAAAAAAAGGTTTTCATGCTATGCGTTATATTCTGCTGAAGGTTCTCCCTAAGCTGGCAACAATATACATTATTTGTTTTTATTTATTTTATTCTAAAAGTATGTTGTCACAGTAGCACCATTAACAGCTTCCATATGCTGTGAAGATACTATTACGGGAGGACGATGGTAGTGTAATTACATACTACATCTTCAGAGATCTGACTCTGGCAGAGTTGAAGATTACTTTGGAGTTTCAAATTAATCTGAATGACCCCATCTTTATTGCTGTTGAATTTCTGGAAGTGATGAAATGCCAAGTCATTGAAAATAAGAGCTAAAAGCCTAAACAACCTGAAAAGAGTAATGTAGTGTTTCTTGCTTCATCAAAGTCCCATACACTTTACAACCAGATACGATATTTAATAAAGAAATATTTGTTTTAATGAATCTAAGTGCTCTTCAGTTCACTAAGAGTAGATCAACTGGGCCAAGAAGGAAAAATCTATTATCACATGCTCTTACATTTTATATTCACCAGACTTGTGACTGTAAAGAGCAAACACTGCAGCAATTATTTCTGTCATCCAATGTAAATGTCTGTAAAAGACCTGGGCATCAGGGGTAGAACTACATTGCGGAACAGTAATATAAGATTCAAGTGCAGGTAGAACCCTGTTGGATCCATTTTTTTCCACCTCTTCTGACTAACACACAACCAAGACCAAGTAATAAGCACATTTGTAAGTGACATTAGATAACAGGAGGAGCATAGCATGTTAAAATTTTATTCTTTACTCAGTCATTGAAATACAACTAAGAAATAGCTGAGGCTACTCTTGTCTTGATAATACTTTGTGTCATAGTGCTGCTTTCCAGCTGTTAAAACAAGAAGAAGAAAAAGTAAATCTTCCTTTAGTACATGCCCTTGGAAAAAAGAAGAAGGAAATGTTTCTTAAGTATGTTCTCTCTGAAAAAAATAATGAAATGATAATTGCATGACCTTTAGTAGCTCAGTCAATGAGTACTACAAAGCTACACATGGTAATGTCCAAATGTGGATGCTGACACAAGCAGACTTTACTTACAGGGATTTTCTCAAACAAACAAAGCAAGTTTTGCCTTCAGATAAACTTTATATACAGATGGATGAAGGGAGGAAGCAGACAAAACGCATTTTTTCAGAGGCAATCAATTACAAATGTACCACAGCCCAAGCTACTACCTCTCAAAAGAGTAGGTATGCTCCTAATCCAGCAGTGCTAAATTCATTTTTTTCCCTAACTGGAAATATTCTTAAGCTGAAAAAGCTGACACAGCATGCATTGTAAGGAGATGACAACAGGAAGCAGTGTCTGCTGTTTAATTCAGCAGCTGGATGTGAACATATCCTGCTGTTACATGGTATACACCTTCTCAGAGCCTTCTTTTGTGAAGTGTGACTGAACCATTACCGGGCAGAAATCTCTGAGACATCCACCCAATACGCCTCCCACCAGTCACAATTGCCTGTCCTGCTACACTGTTGAAGAAAGAGGTGTAAATTTCCTCCTACGTGTTGACATGTAGAGGAACAGAGAAGGTCATTGCTGATGTCTTCCTGCTCCGAAGGGGCCGCACTGTGAGAGCTGTTGGAGGATGACCCAGGAAAACAAGATGATGGGGCAAGCGGAGGTGGTGAGGGGACTGGAGCATCTCTCCTATGAAGAGAGGCTGAGGAAGCTGGGCTTGTTCAGCCTGAAGAAGAGAAGGCTGTGAGGGGACCTAATATATACTTACAAATATCTGAAGGGTGGGTGTTTAGGAGGATGGGGCCAGACTCTTTCTTTGCCTGGACAAGGTCCTGTGCAGCCTGCTGTAGGTGACCCTGCTTCGGCAGGAGGGTAGGACTAGATGACCCACAGAGGTCCCTTCCAACCCCGACCATTCTGTGATTCTGTGCCCAGTGACAGGACAAGGGGCAATGGGCACAAACTGAAGCACAGGAAGTTCTGTCTGAACATGAGGAAGAACTTCTTCCCTCTGAGGGTGACGGAGCCCTGGAACAGGCTGCCCAGGGAGGTTGTGG
>Ga0065711_1002614_pt1 | contig 35890 bp, 17 predicted proteins | sample Hoacrofraction12_FD_59098 | JGI IMG/M metagenome (GOLD analysis project Ga0065711, IMG submission 59098) | Hoatzin crop microbial communities from Cojedes, Venezuela - Epithelial fraction 12 v2 (version 2) | ecosystem: Host-associated > Birds > Digestive system > Esophagus > Crop | place...
CCCCTCCCTGCTCCTGCTGGCCACACCATTCCTGATCCAAGCCAGGATGCCGTTGGCCTTCTTGGCCACCTGGGCACACTGCTGGCTCATGTTCAGCCGGCTGTCGACCAGCACCCCCAGGTCCTTTTCTGCCGGGCAGCTCTCCAGCTACTCCTCCCCAAGCCTGTAGCGTGCCGTGGGGTTATTGTGACCCAAGTGCAAGACGTGGCACTTGCCCTTGTTGAACCTCATACAGCTGGCCTCGGCCCATTGATCCAGTCTGTCAAAATCCTTCTATAAAAGAGAAGGGCTGGGATATGTGTACACACACACACTCGCATGCACACACCTGGAGTTTTACATCGTCAGAACTGTCCTGTCTCACACGTTAACTCGCTGCTTTACGGTCCTTCCCAGCCCCTGGTGCTATGCCGGCTGGCTGGAATTTTGCACCCACAGCCGTGCCTTCCCCGTGCAAGGGAAGAGCTGCGGGGCTGCCCCTCTGCTCTGCTCAGGCTTTTGAGGTCTCGGTTGTCAAAACTGTTTTCTGCTTCCAAGCTCCATGCGATCCATTCTTCTTCCCCCTGACAGCTTTGCTGTGAAACCTGGAAAAGTATTGCGGTCTCTTCTGCTTATGTAGGAACTGTAGTTACCTACTTTATGCAATGCGTTGGTCTTCATTGTGTAATGCCTGTCTAAAAATATATACGTGAAATAAATAGTGAAATCAATCATTGTAGTTTTCATTTCCAGTCTCTGCAAATGTTTTTCCCCTTCTGGCACTACAAAAGCATTCTTTCATAAAGAAACTCGACATTTGGATCTTGAGTTGTTTGGAAAAATTCAAAATTGTTTCCAAGCTTCAGAGTTACATCTCTTATTTCATTGTTTTTCACTGTCAGAAATGGCAGTTGCTAGCCCAACACTAGCACATGTGAACGCTGTTGAGACGTCCTACTTCGATTTTATTCTTAACATGGCTGAAGAAAGCTGCTACCTTACTAAAACATTTTATCTTATTTTTCAGACCAAACACATCCTTTTTGTGCCCTTATATAATCCAGTGTTCAGTTTTAATTGCAATGCAAGCAAGAAATACTTCTTTATACAACAAAAATAAGATGCCAAAGTAGAAAACAGTACTTTGACTAAGGAGTTATTATGACCTTTCACAAAGGACAGAAAAATTATGCCATATATTTTTTTTTTGAGAAAATTAAATTTGAGATTTCAGGCAAAACCAGCATGATTAGTTCAAAACATGTTTTGATGAAAAATTCCCAGCTATCTCTGCATGGGAGTAAACACCTATTAGCACTGCAAACAATCATTGTGACTGTATCATAGCTGTTGCTACAAATCACATCACAGCAAGGTGTCGTCTTCTTTCAAAACTATTATTTCCAGGTTTTGCTGCTCATGTGTTGCCTTTCTTTTTAATGCCTGGATAGAACACATTCCCGCAGAATATAATCTTGTTATTTAATCTCCTGCAATTATTTCCTTAATTAAACCTAATTGCATAAAAGATAAGAAGTGACAGAAAGGTGTGATTGTGAGTGAGGGAGACCCATTGCACCACCCTTCCCCCATCCCACTCCTTGGCTGCTGTGCTTTAAACGTTCTGCCAAAGCCAGCCGGGCAGGAGGCTTGGCATACCCTCAGCCCTGCACTTCAAGCAGACCTTCAGAGTCATTTGCAGCGCACTTGGTGCTGATATACTACATTTTGAATGTGCTGCGGTCATATTAACCAGGCCATCTTAATTCAGTTCCTTTCTTTTCTCACCCTCAGTGAGGATGCACATGTGCATTTCATACCTGCAGACACATGTGCATGCAGACACATGTGCATACAGACACAGGTGTACAGCAAGCGAGACACACACAGATGTGCACACATGTGCACGCAAACCCCTGTATCCCTCCAGCTCTCCTCCAACTATGAAATGATAATTGTATTTGCTGGCAGTGGGTGGTCTGCAGGATAAATGTAGAATATATCTGCATATAAAGTGACTTTGAGTCATTGATCTGTAGAAGTCATTTAATAGAGAGGTGCACCAGCATGTGAGGAAATGTAGGCGACATTTTACAAAAAACATATTTAATATATTTATGTATCTATAGAATTCCACTCTATAAGGAAAAGGCAAGAAAAAAGCCCTTACATATATACAGAAAATGATAAAGCTGTAAGCAATAAGCAGGGTAAATTTGCCCTGATTGCGTTTAAGAGAATTATAAAAATGCTACCTGATGGAAGAACAGCAAGTGTTATACCACAAGACTTTTGAAAAGACAGAGGATGGAATCAGTTGCAAAAGACTACAGCACAGCATTGCTGGTTGTGTTAGGTGTGTGCACGCTCGGAATGAGAAAGTCTTGGGGGAACAGAAGGGCAAACGGCATGAAAAGGCTGAGCTCTTCTGTGGGGGACATCTGCGGGTGGGCTTACGCCAAGACTGGGACACCGTCCGGACCAAGGCCAACAGGAGTGATGGAGGGGACGGGCGCAGGTGTGGTCCCCTTCCCCAGCCTCTGTCCTCGCTGGTTCCCAGGGGTGAAGGGGGCAGGCGGCGGTGCAGCTTGTTGCTGGGGAGGGCAGAGGACTACTGCTGGGAGGGGAGAGGTAGGGGAGTGGAGCCGAGGGCTGCTGAAGGGGAAAGAGTGCAGAGATGAGAAGGTAAGAGGGGAAAAGAGGAGCAGCATCACAGTATACAAGGACTGACAGCTCAAGAGAAGACTTGGTTAGGTGCCAAGCAAAGCTGTTGGTGGCTGGGAGGTGGGAAGGCATGCAGAAGGTAGGACATGGGTGGTTCCCATGGTATAAATACTGTCAGTCTCTGGATGCTGGCTTCCAGCTTACAGGGCAGGAGAATGTTTTTGGGACCATTGCTTTCAAAAATTCTTTTTTATTATTTTGTATAAATAAAATTTAGTGTCCTTCAGAACATTTGGTGGGAATTTTTGTCTCCTCCTCACAGCCGGTGGAAGAAGTTAGCAAAAAGAAGTCAATACCTGATGCATTTACAGCCCTTCAGAGAACTATTGTGGAACGTAAACCTGAGCTCTCCCAAGCCCTTGTCTTTGTTCTCAGTTTTTGATTTTGTTTTTAATTATTCCTGGTAGGTTATAAGAAGCAGCTGACTGTATAGGAGCTGCTGGGAAAGAGGAGGTTCACGTGCATCTTGTGATGCAGCGAGGACAACTTCAGCACGGATATTTGAGGAATGAACATTTGAGCTGTAAATAACTAGAGAAAGATCTGAGCACCTTCAGAGAGGTCAGAATGCTTGCCTCCAATGGAATACAGCTGTCGATTAATTGAATTATTGGAAAAAAACAGGCTGTTGTACAATGGAAGGGAAATTTGAGCCGCTTATGTCTTCTGTTCTAATAATTGTTCAAGTCCAAAGCATTGCTGGAAAGAATGAGATGTGAAAAATGAGCAAGAAAATAGCACAAAAATATTATAATGTCATTATGAGAGGATCAATTATAGGCTCTTCTTTGGTGTATTTGGTTCACTTCTTATCGTTCTCTCTCAGAAAAGGATATGGCAGCAATAAAAGAGGTTCACAAACAGACAAGTGGTGTTATTAGAATTACAGAAAGGCTACTCCATGGAAGGAAATTGAAATATTGTTTCATTTAGAGAGAAAATGAAGAAGAGGAGATAAGCTATAAAGATAAGCTATAAAGCAAATGTAGGGGGGAGGGCAAATAATATAAAGGGGGCAAATGTTGTATTGCTCTCACCCTGAGCACAAAGGCAACTAAGCAACTAAAGCAACTAAATCTAGTTAAGCCACAAAATAAATAAACTCTGCTAACAAATCTAAAGCTTGGTTCAGCTGTAGAACTCGGTATCAGCAGTTCAGCAAGATTTACATGACAATTTTCTTTGACCTAGTTTCTTTTAAATTATTTAGGGGTTTTTTTCTAAAATCAGTTGTAGACATGCCTAGTTTCAGCTCCTGTGTGTCAGAATAATTTCCTGTTACCTTATTTTAAATATTCCTAGTCTTTTGTATGAAAAAGCTCACGCTTTCTTGTTCCCATTCTTCCAGCTACCTGGAATGGAAAAGAGGCCATTCATCCAAAAAACCAACAAAAGTCAGGAAAAGCTCATGATCACAGCAAAAATACTTCATAACTTGTTTTGATAAGGAAGATATAATAAATGTTAAAATATTAATGATTATATGCTGCATAAAGGTCACTATTTATTTTTAACTGATAAATGACGCAATTGTTGCTCGCCCTCCTCTCCCCATTCTCTTTTCCCTCCAGAGATTTTACTGCTAGAGGAGGCATTCCTGTGAATGACTCCCAAGAGTGAAGAGGCACTTCCCTTTCTGCTCCTACCACATTCTCCACTTGCGTCACCATGTAAGTTACTGAAAACACAGGTAGTAGAAGTCTTGAAATGTCACAAGCGATCAACATTTTTCTTTTTGAAACTTCAGCCTGTGCACGGAGATCATTGGTAACATTTTTGCAGCAATTTTTCTTTCATGCAGATGAACACATTCCACATATATGTGTCTTCCAGCATCACCAGAATACATTCTGGCTCTTGGTGTATTTGCCACAATATTATTTATAAACTCCTTAAAAGAAAAAAGCAACCTGTGCCGTCATTTGCTTGATCATATGAAATGAATCAAGCCGTCTTCAGAACTCAGCGTGAGTCTAAATCTGACACTTGACCAAGAACTTAGCCATTAGGTAGACCTCAATGTTCATTTATCCAGGGAGAACTTGGTAATTTATGTCTAGGTTTGGATGCTTGAATGGTTATGCTCAAAGATATTGCTTTGTCTTCTGCACCTAATAAGTTTACAGATTCTTTCCTCTGGCAAAATAAGCTGGTGCAGCCAGTTCTGCTTTGTCCTGTGCGACAGACAGTGCTCAGAGAGGCACCATCCACGCTGACGTCAGCACCATCTACGCTGATGTCAGCGCCACCTGTGCTGATGTCAGCGCCACCTGTGCTGATGTCAGCATCACCCGTGCTGATGTCAGCGCTATCCGTGCTGATGCCCCTTCTCTGTGCAGATGCAGGGACTCAGTGTCCCAGATGCAGCTGCCCGGAGCTCTGTGAGGGAGGGTAAGAGCTCACAGACCACGCACTGCTCCTGGGCGCTGAAGCCAGCAGGTACACGGAACTGCAAATGTACCTCATGTTCCAGGGTTTTCCTGCGAGCGCAAGTCCAAAGCCTGTGACTTGGGCTGTGGCGGTGACGCTTTCTGCACTAAAGTTTCATGGATTGCTCCACATAGGAATCAAACTTTGCATTCCTATACAGAGTCAAGAAGTCAGTGTTTCCATGCCAGTGACACTGTCCTTCAGTCCTTCTCTTTCTCCTTCATAAACATCTTTGTGCTTTCTTCCAGGACATTTGGTACACATCGAATGTTCTCCTCTCAAATTGTTCCAAATAGGCCTGTCCTTTAAATATCTCCTCAAGAGAATGCAGATGCAGCCTTTCTTCACATTATTTCCTGCTGGTGACCTTGGACACCTCACTCACACCTTAGGTTTTCACAGTGCTGCTCTTAGACAAAAGCCGTCACCTAACCTCTGTCAGAAGACAGCCAGAGGCTCACTGTAAAATGAAGAAAAGAGTCTAGAAGGACACTTTTCTACTCAGGTAACACTGTATTCTTGATCTTGTGTTGGCGGGGCTACACAGGGTTCAGCTGCTTGAGGAGGTGCATTTCACCTGGGCAGAACAGGTTTCCCACTTGCTGCATATGGAACTTACTCTGCCACGGGGGACTTTGTTGCTGTAGCTCAGTGAGAGAGTTTGGGTTGGTGGTGGCAGAGCCTTTAGCAGTATTTTATGGTCCAACCATCATGCCACACTTGTTCACATCTCTATAAAATCCAGACTGTGGTGAACTCAGTAAGTGGTCCATATGGCAACTGAAAGTTGGTCCATCTGGGACACTGAGGTTTTCATGTTTGTGTTTTAGAGAAGTTTTCAAAATGTCTCTCTCATCAAAGAAGCGACTTTCTTCCTGGGGATTTAACTCCATTTCCAACTTGTCTTGCTTCTGTAAGCAGCTCATCTAACTCTACATTTAATGAAAAAACAGTCTCTCAGTTTGCTCCATAGGGCAAATTATTACCCTTCCACCACTTGCTTTGCAAAGAACTGTAAATAAGCCACACAAACAGTGCATACTGCACATGGGATTTGCTAATGGCTTTCCCTGCAAATATCTGATCAGCTGTCAGTGAGAAATATGAAGCTTTTTGGAATTACAGCTTGATTTATTTCAAGATAGTCAAGTATATAAATAAATAATTTGAAACATTGATCTGTCTCTTGTTCATAGTAAAGTCAGATTTCCCACTACTTTCACTGAGAGTGCTAGAGAGGCTTGCACAAGGGAAAATCTGATAAAGTGGGACACCCCCTCCCCTTTCAGGATTTCAAAGCCAAACCACTTTCACACACCTTATTTCTCTACATCAAATGTGAAAGACGAGAAATAGGAAACATTTTTCTACCAAACAGTGAAGTAAACTAGGAAGGCATTTAGATTCCAGAGCAACCAAAATGTATCCTTTCATTGATTTATGTATTTTGACTTAAGCTCCAGGGTTAAATGAAGGGATTATAACATTCACTAGAGGTATTTCAGGCAGGGACAATTTGACTTGTGTAACAAAAACAATACCCTCATTTCAGTCCTGGCAAAGGCTCTTCATCATAGCTTGCACAACAGCTGCCTGGAGCCCTACTCAACTACATGCCCAGAGCTGCTATGGTTTTGCTTGACAGTTGGTACTTAATGAATGCAGTGACTACTGAAAAGTGTATGATACTGGTTTAAGTTTGCAGGAATTTTAAGCTACACAAAAGGAAAAGTACAATAAATCTCTTTTTAATGATCCTGTGTAAAAAAAAATAAATCATTTGTCCTTTTCAGCTCTGAGTACATCCAGGTGTCTCTGGCCACTGTCCTGATTCTTTTTCATAACATTTTCAGTCTCTGTGCTTGACTGAAAGACCTGGTTTTCACTCCAGGTTCTCTTAATACTGGTTATTGTCTCAGGCCTACATCTCATGGGGTTCAAAACCTGGGGTCACTGATTCCTCTACTATGAGAGGCAAACCTGTGCTGACTGGCTCCCAGTACAATATTTTATTTTGAAAATCTGGCCAGTAGTTTTGACAAAACAGGAAAAGAGGCCACACGTACTATGACTTCTTGTAACAGCAGAGGGATTTAACACAACAATAAAGCAAGTTCTTTCAATTCAATTCAAGTTTTGAAAATCTGATTCTGGAGGTGCTGAGCATTTTTCGGTCTAGTTCCAGAAATTGCATGAAAATAAATTTCTAACCCAGCTCACAGCACTAGCTCACTTTAAAATTATTCATGTAACTATGCAGATGATAAGTAAAAGTAAAAATCAATTTAATTCACAGAATTGTTAGAATATCCCAGAACAGCATTATATTGATTCATGTGAGGGGAGGTGAAAGGGTGTAATTTTAATTGTTTAAATTTAGTTAGAGATGGCACTGAACCCCATGAGCCCAACTGGCCATAGTGAATCCCTAGGAGTCCCTGAAGGGCTGTGAAAAGAGAGTGTGTGGGATACTTCTGCTATCTCTGCTTCTTGGTCAAAGGGCACGTCATCCCTCATAGATAACACAATAAGAGCACCAGCTTTTTCAAGGTGGCACACGAAGGTGAAATCACATAGCACTCGAGTTGTGTTTTCTGCCCAAGAAGGAAGAGTAGAGCAAGATATGTGTGTTCATGAGCGTATCAAATTCCAGAAAATCTGTTAGATAGCAATTTGAACAACTTTGAGACCTTTCCTTGGTTTGGATATGAACAATGCAAATGTATAGATGCATACGTTATTCATATTTAGTTCATTTTATTAGCTACGTTTTCATTTGATATCTATTTACTTTTTTATTCAGAAATACAAAGCAAAAAGTCAAATGGGTGTAGGATACAATAAAGTTTTATTGCAAGCTATGAACTACAGCCACTCAGTCACCAAAGAAGCAGATAATCAACTGAAAGTACAGAATTTCCATTGACAATCTGTCACCGGTGAAAAGACTTTTCAGCACAAAATCCATTTACACAGTTACTTTCAGTGCACGAATCATAAACTTCTAAAGTGTTCGTTGTCAAGGTCCACAACTGACCAGTGGCAGATACTTGAAAAATAAAAAAAATAACTTTCAACCACATAGAAAGCAGTAGTCCAGAGAGGGCATATCCCCATCAGATTTATTCTCTGTATCACTGTTCTAGAATTTATACATACAAGCAGCATCATGTTTCGCTTAAAGAAACCCTTAGTATTTAATCCTCCAATTTGTCTACATGTAGCCTTTTAAAAATATGAATGTCCTATTTATTGCATAATTTTTCAGTAGTGTTTTGTCTTCAAAACATCATATAACAAACCGAATTCATCCCATCACCCCTATGGGTCCACTGATATCCAACGACTAATATCATATGACTTACCTTCTACATAAAATCCATAATTCAGTCGTTTTCCAACATGACTGAGCTGGGGTTGGTGATATTTTAGGTCCTCCTTTGGTGGTGCTGCCCTTAACAGACCACTACTCTGTCTTACCCTTATTGCCTTACAGTGTTTTGAATTTTCTGAACAGATGTCCTTACTTTGGTGTGTCTTAAACTATGATGAGCTCCACCATTACATTAGGTAGGGTAAAACCATGCCGCAGGGTATGGACCCTGCTCCTGCCGGCTAGAGTTAAGTGCTAGAAAAAAGTCTTTATCAATGTCAGACTTGAACGTTTAAAAACCCCAAAAAGTCTTTCAACAAACATATCACTATGATATTATGAAAACAGTCTTACTGTTATATACATTTCCAAGAGCTCTTCAGTCCATGGATTAACCTTTGACACCTAGTTTTTCTTTCTCCTAACATGCTAGTCTTATGTTTTAAGGTTTGCTTGAGTAGTCTTATTCAAGCACACCTTAAAAAAAAAAAAAAAAGAAAGTAAAGCACAGATGCTAGGAGTCATAACATAGCCCAGATTGCATGCCAAGGAAGGGCTCACGGGTTTCCGGAGAACAGAAACCCAAGATTTTTTAGAATTCATGGCCCATATTGAAGCATTCAGGACAGACAACTAAAAGCCCTTTTCCAGAATAGCTTAATTTCTTAATCAAAGACCACATTTTCGGAGTTCTCAAGGTGCAAAATTTACCTATTTGGTGCTTCCACTTTTCTGTTCAATAAATTGTGCTTCGTAAAAAGTTTAAAACAACAGAAAGCTGACTTTCAAAGCCAGGAAAAATGAGGAAAGCCTACTACTAGGCATTGCTGTTACCAGCTTTCAGTGAGTGTCCCGAGTCATGTTTTAAATTAATTTTATTTTAATTAGAAATCAAGACTAAATATCACGTGTGGGAAAATGTATAGGAATAGGCTGGCTACGCTCACAGCTTTGACATAATTAAGCTCATCAGAACAGTGATTTCTTTGGTTTTTCTTACAAAAATCTTTAATTTTAGGAATTTTTATGGTCAGATATTGTCTTGATCAGAACACCTCAGCATGTTTTGGTCTTTAATACTGCTGAAATTCCACTGACTCCACAGGGGGTTTTGTCAATATTCAATCCCCTTTGTGATGAGGTCAATATTAATTTTGTCTTTAGACTTCGACAGCTACCAACCTGTAAAAGCCTGATACACTGTGCAGTATTTGGGTTAATTTTGCCTTCCAGCCATTGTAATCTTCAGGTTTAGCACAGGCCACCATCATCACTACCTACTTGTTTTACCTTTGCGCCATTTAATGTTGGAACTGATGTTGAAAACAAAGTAACAGTCCAGAAGCTGGATGCAGCGGCACAGCGGGAAGGCAGGGTGGGCAGAGCTGCTGTGTCCAGTGCATGGAGGGAGAGGCTGGACCACGACTCAGCTCTGCGGCTCTGGCCTGATGGAGCCAGACCCGGTGGGTAGCCCTGACTCAGTGTCCGGGCAAAACTTTGAGAAGTGTGAGGAAAGAAGACAGAAAAACAAAAAACAAAGCGGAGCAAATTTTCCATTCTGGATTTTTCGTGGATGAAATAGGGATTCCAGTGGAACCATAACTCAGTAACCACAGTGAGAGCTCATAAAAGTTAAGAGTCAACTTCCAAGCTTTGGCTTTTGCAGAACAGATGGGAAAGCTCAGTTGTTGCACAGAAGAAACATCAAACCTGCAAACTATGGAAGGGAAAGATAAACCACCCTCTCAGATACGGCAGTATCCCAGCAATGCTAGTGCAGTGCTGCTGTTGTTGAAGAGATAAAGTCAGTGTATTTTATGCTAGATCTTACTTGGGAAGTTCAGTAACTTTTGAAAAATAAAATAAAATTTGGGCTGAAGTATTTTATAATTTTTCTCTTTGAGATAACTTCAAGCAGGGACAAAAAAAGAATTATTTCATCTCAGGATCTTTATGCATGTACTTATACACTAAACTACATATAAATGCACAGAAATTTTAAAAATAAAACTAAAAATCATGATTATGTCTTAAATGAAGTAAACAGATTCTAAAATTTCACTCCTGAGGCTGCATATCCACAATCATTTATTGCATGGATACATTTTAATTTTACTTCTGAAAGCAGAAGTAATTAGTGTTGTTACAGGGAACGTATTGGACTAGATGACCCACAGAGGTCCCTTCCAACCCCTACTATTCTGTGATTCTGTGATTCTGTATGTAGTTGTTAGTTAGACAACGGTTTTATTAGAAGCACCAAAGCTCTTGTTCTTTATATTTCAGCTAGTCTGTGACAGTCTGTTCAACACTGAATTTGCTTCAGACTTACAACTACTGACTTCCTACTGAAGACAGTAAAATGAAAGGAAAATTTTATTTGCTACAAATATAGAATTATAGAATCATAGAATGGTTTGGGTTGGAAGGAACCTTAAAGCTCATCCATTTTCCACCCCCCTGCCATGAGCAGGGACACTTTCTACCAGACCAGGTTGCTCAAAGCCCCGTCTAGCCTGGCCTGGAACACTGCCAGGGAGGGGGCAGCCACAGCTTCTCGGGGCAACCTGTGCCAGGGCCTCACCACCCTCAGAGTAAAGAATTTATTCCTTATATCTAATCTAAATATCCCCTTTTTCAGTTTAAAGACATTACTGCTTGTCCTATATATAGAGTATTCTAAAACGGAAAATGTTTGGACATTTCCCGAGAAAGGAGATGGGTTTTCTAGATACACTCTCTGTTCTGCTGGAAGAAATGTGAAAACATATTTTGCGTGGGATCTACTGATTACAAACTTTGAATATTTAATAATAGACATCTGCAGCTCTGGAAATCAAATATATTTTTACGACATATTTGCAAATATGATTTCCAGACCACATTTGGACAGATTGCTCCCCCAAATGAAAGAGGGGTAATGAAAGTCTAAATTGGTTAGCCCAGAAAGAAAGGCTTATTCTTCTCCCTGCTGTTTATTTGTCACAAAATGAAAGCTGGCAGAATTTCTTTTTTTGATCCAGGAAGTTTTCCATTTGAAGTAGTTTGCTCTCTTAATGACACATCCATATTTTTCTATGAAGTATTCCATAAAATGTTTCAGTTTATCAAAAATTTCTATTAAAAAGAAAAGAGTTGACAGAAAAATTTTGAAACACAACAATATAGTAACATTATTTATTGCCTAATTTATACCAGCAGTGTCTAGACTTGTAACTGTTTTAACTTCATATCATATAAGCACTTCCTCTCAACTGATTGATGTGAGAAATGTCAGATATCTACAATACTTGGAGAATTTGTTAATATTTTTCAATGAGATTTTTTTCCTAGATAAAAAGAAATAATTGAAAAATTTTATTATTGACAAACTTGATTAAACATTTCCTCTGCAATAGAAAAGCGCTCAGAAATACAACAGCAAATACAAAATGTAGTATTTGCTAGGCTTATGCTGCATAAGAATCAATGCTAACTGATTGCCTCCAGCCTGCTTCCTGTTATACAGTTGTTGGGTTAACTGCGAAATAGTAATGTGAGAAATGCAGAAGCACTGGAAGAATCAGTGATGTTCGATCTCCTTCTGCACGTTCAAGAAGCATGTTTTCCCACTGACCTGATTTCCTAACACGTTAAACACACTTCTGAAAATAATCTCAAAAGAAATATCCCAGGGATGTTAGTACAGAGATTATTGCATCCACAAATTTTAGTTGTGGTTCCTGGTCTGAGAGATCTCCATAACTGGCTCTGCTTGGTCTGCCAGAAACGTCACGTTATGAATGAGAGAGGTTACCTCCACTGACACCACAAGGATCTGCTCCCCCAGCTGCCAGTGCAGTGCACCATGTGGCTGTGGAACAAGTCTCAGCTACAGAATCTTATAGCACACGTTTGGTCATTCTGGAAACCAAAAATGCAGCAATAAATGAAGTTTTTAGGAGAACATGAACTGCCTCCTTGTCCCTACTTAAATGAGTGATGAGGGTACAACAGTGGCATTCCTTGCGTGTAGAACCACTATGGTGTCCTTCACAGTAACAAGAACAGCATCCCTCCTGCCCCACTGTTTAACCACTCCTTCAAATGGCAGCTGTGGCCTGTTAAAGTCAAGCTACAACAATCCTACAGATTGCAGTGAAATAGTGGTTCATCCTGCTTCATAACTTCATTGCTTACCTTGTCTGAGAGATCTCATTCTTACTGATGGCCACGTTCCCTGGTCCCAAGGTCCCTTGAGCAAGCCCGGAGGAACAAAATGCTCAGGGTCTCTGCTATGTAACCAGAAAGAAGGTCTCACATCATCTGCTGTTCCTCAGGGCCCATGCACTATTAATTTCAGATAGAGCAAGACTACTGAAATAGTTTTAACAGAGATCTATTCAGTGAGGAACACCTCATGGTGTTCATGACTTCAGACCTTGCAATGATACTACAGCAGCATGGTGCAGCTGCTGTCCCGGGGTGGGAGAAACAGTCAGAAATATGGATCTCGGGGAGAAACCTGGTGTCTGAGTTACCGGGAATGTCCAGATAAACCTTAGGCTGTAGTCTTGAACCATAAACCTGACCTGGGAAAATTTAACAGGACCAGGACCAAACAGGTATGATCAGAATGCCACAGCTAGTTTCCTGTTTTCCCTCAAATCCATAGTTCTTTTTCCTAGAACAAAGCCGCAGTATTTAGCAAAATGCTTGGGAGCTCAGAGCACAGCAGCTTCCCAGTCTTCTCCCAAGCTGTTTCCACACCCAGTGCCCAGTCAGCTACCCATGCTCAGGGGCAGTGCCCGGCACAGCGCTGACCTGCGTTGATTGCCCTTCCCAGCCTGCCTCTGCTGGGCTTTGGTTTCGGTGCAAAAACGAAATGCAGCCTGCCATTGAAGGAAACAGCTGGAATGGAAGATCAGTGAATGATAGATGTGAACCTCTATGTCCAGGACAATTTGGACCTTGCACTTATCTTTCACCTTATTCCTTGCTGTATCTGACAAATATTTGTTTTCTAGTTCAGCAGTGCACATGATGAATTTTGTGGAAGTCTTGCTTGGACCTGTACTAGTTGTTGGGATAGTATTTCTGGCAGGTGAACAACAAGCAGAGCTTCGACATGGTTGCCAGTACAATTGGGGAAAGAAAGTATGGCAGCTAAGCTATGACAGAGAAAGATCATTCGGAGATCAACTTTAGTATCAGAACAGCTATTTCTATCGTGTGATTTCTGACACGCAGTTTTGATTTTCCCCTATACAGGCACATAAGTTTGCCAGACAGGCAGCTGGTGTAAGGATTTATTTTTGTGGACATACAAAAAAATTCTGCTCAATTGATTCTGCGTGCTTATTTTCTTTGGTCCTTTACTGTATGTTATTTTATGTCAGCCACCACTAAAGCCACTCTGGTTGCAATCATTGGAGTACAGAAGTGTCTTTAATATTCAAGTTCCCATAATCTGTGTAAGTAAAAATACATAATGAAAAAATGACCTGTAACATAAAATAAGAAGATGGAAGGCAAAAAAAACACATTCAGTGCAGCTTTTGGAGCAAAATATTTAAAACTAAATTAAAAACTAATGAATAAAGAGGTAGTAGAAGAGGCTTTTGTACCAAAATCACTACAAATAGGATAGGAAAAGCTGGGCAGATTGGGCATTATAAAGCCTGTGTGATATTGGGTACCTCTATAACACTTCAACAGTTCCAAGACAACGGGTGAAAGATCGATCCTGGATCACGTCCCATCATAGCACAGCAGTGACTGAAGAGATGCTATTAAGTCTGAGAATAAGAGGCTTGGAAAAAAAAGGACTAAGACAACTGGGACCATTTGACTGGTGCCTTATCTGGGGATAATGCTGTCTCCCACTTGCAGTGATAACAAAGACAGTGACAGATACACAAAAGGAAGAGGACCATCAAGGTGTAAAACTTCGGAAGAAAAAAAAAAGACAATTACCATGGTAAAGGCTGCAACTGAAGACTTTTTATATCACCCAGATGAATGTATGCTTAAAGGACTGTATTTCAGAGATGAGAGAACTGCAGTGACACTGCAGCATGTGGGGAGGAATGGTCTCTATTCCTGATCAGCATCTCAGCATCCCACTGTCCTCCTTTATTGTTGTGTCTCCAAATAAATGAGTCACAGAAAAATCTCAGACAAGAACATTATTTTATTGAAAAACTTACTCCTTTCTTCCCACTCTGCTTCCTTTATTTCTGCCCTTCTCCATCAGTCTCTTTGATTTTCAGTTAGAAAATGCAGGGCCTCTGCTTCAAGTGATATTCAGTTATGAAAATTTATAATATTTAACTGCAACTTAAAAGAAAGCAAAAATGTGTATGTTTTCAAATTGATCACAAAGGAGAGGGTGTTGTCAGGCATCATTATCTGTAACATTGCACTAGACTGAAGGGTGAAAGAAGAGATAAGCTTTGTTTTTAAACAAATCTATTTTCCTTACTATTCTGTCTGCCACCCAGGACACATGTATGATGCAAAGTGCATGCACACACACCATGAGAGGTGACAGCAGTAGTTATTTTGTTCTTAGAATCAGCAGTATGAAAATAATGAAATAAGTGTAAGTAGTACATTTGGGCTCCAAGGCATACTTTTTAATCTAGAAAGAATGGAATGCAAATTAAATGAAAATGCAGCAAATGCTTTGTTTCTCAACTTGCTAATGGTCTTACAAAATTTGGTGCTGCCCTGGTTGGCTAAAAGATTGGATCAAGAATGAAAAAACCCACAATGTCACCATGACCTTTAGCAGGCATAACCACTGAATTTCTCATCCATACTGTATCACACGAAAAAGATCTCTTCATTAACCTGAGATGCAGTAATTTAACTGCATATATAAAGGAAAAAAAATACAGTGAAAAGTCCAACGTGATCAATTACGTTGTATTTTTTAGTATTGTAAGTCATGCAACAGAATTGTTCAACAGTGATAAGTAGCTACCATTAGCATACAAAATGACTGTAAGACAATCCTTTACAGTTAAGAGTAATTAGCACAGTTCTGACACTTTTAGATACAGCAGTTGATGAAAATGCAATTTTCCAGCATTTTGATTCCTATTTTCAAGTCCCCATCCTAAAAATGCTTTGAAAAAGACTTGATTCCATGTACAATGCTAATATAGCAGCGCCGGGGTTTAACCCCGGTAGGCAGCTCAGCCCTACATAGCTGCTCGCTCACTCCCCCACCCAGTGGAATGGGGGAGAGAATCAGAGGGGTCAAAGTGAGAAAACTCGTGGGCTGAGATGAAAGACAGTTTAATAAAAAGAAAAAAAGAACAAAAAACAAAAACAAGAAAAAAAAAATTATGCAGAAAAACCCCTAGTTGCTACCACCACTCCAAGGACGCCCAGCCAGTCCCTGATCAATGGCAGCCCAGCCAGCCTCCCTCCCTCCCCAGTTTCATTGCTGGGCAGGATGCTGTCTGATGTGGGCTATCCCTTTGGTCAGCTGGGGTCAGCTGTCAGGGCTGCGTCCCCTCCCAACTGCTTGTGCACCCTTAGCTAACTTGCTGGTGGGGTGGTGTGAGAAACAGAAATAAAAGGCCTTGACACTTTGTAAGCACTGCTCAGCAATAACTAAAACCTGAGTGTGTTATTGGCACTGGTTTGGTCACAAATCCAGAACAGCACCACGTGAACTACTATAAAGAAAGTTAACTCTACCCCAGCAAAGAAACAGTACATATATACAGGTTGTCTGCATCATAAGATGCTCTAATAAATGCCTGCATATAATCTCTTGGGGTTACAGTTTCCTCTTCCCTAAAGACAGTTGTCCCAATTTTCTCTTCACTTAGAAAGTCCTGTTCAGGAGCAGCTTTACAGAAGACCATGGTATAGAATGCAAAGCAGGATAAAGATGGTATACGGTCAGATTCAGGTGTCTTTGGTTCTCTGATGATAAAAAAAGATAGTCTCTAAACAAAGTGTAGCTTTAATCCTTTTCCTGTAAAAACAGCATCTAGGCTCTACCTTGTGACCCAAAGGCAGCAGTCGTGGTACAGAGAACATGAGCATGGGCAGAGAGGTCTGAGAGACAACTTGTTTCTATGATCATATGGCTCATAACCACTATTACTCCCAGTCATTTGGGGCTTCCTTTGATAACCCTAATCAATAGTAAACTGTTCTTAAGTGTGAAAGCCCTTTGGTTGCCGAGGCTGCCTGCAGAAGTGAGGAAGGACTGGGACCGCAGCCACAAAGGGGACTCGGTTTGGGCTGGGGCAGGGGATCCAGGGTCTGAATTACAGCTGAGCTGTTGGATAAACCTCCCGTTTTAGCTGCCTGTCAGTGTTAACAAAATAAAAAAGCAAAGCAGCATAAAGGCAATTTCTTGTCTTTCAGTAAACTGCTTTCCCCCAGGACAGGTGTGGAGTAGCCTCGGTGGCACTGTCTGCTTGAAGAGGCACACGCAATATCTGTGTGTCCGGGCTGATGGGAGGACGCCACGCCAAAGCTGCAAAAAATTGAACTGCTTTCTGGGAGGTTGAATTTTTTATTTGTTTGTTCTGTTCCTGGAGTACACTCCAGTTTACGTTATCAGGTTTTCCATCTATATATAGACTGTATGTCTCCCCTCTCAGAATATCATGCAGAGGTTTCTGATTGGTGAGCACAGTAAATTATAGGGATTCAGAGGACAGGGTGGATGCATTTCCATTCTGCAGGGGACTGAAATAGCAAAGGCCAGCTCTAGTCAGAAAAGCTGCAGATAGAGCCAGACCTCCTGTTAAAGGCACGTGAAATTGCTCCAAGAGGACACGAAGATTTTTTAATGAGCTAGTTAAGTTGCTGCAAGATTGTCATTAAAAACAATGAGTGATTCTGCTTTGCCTGCGGGCTAATATATCCCTGATTGGATTACTGTTGTTTACTGAATTTTGAAACATTTAAATACAAGTTCATTAGGGTTTGTGTTTTTTTAATATGCCTTTACAATATGAAATGATGTAATAGGCTGATTGAAAGCATCACACAAGGAGAGAAATGAAGTTCATCTTATTACAGTATCTAAACAAGAATAGCAGTAACATATGTATGAAAGTCAAATCAAAAATTCATACCAATATTGGAAACAGTGCTAAAAGCCGGATGCTGAGAAGTGAAATATGTCAGTTATTTAGCAGCAAAATGCTTCAGGGCTGCGAAACAGGTAGCAACAAACCCAGATGGTCTTCAACCAAAACCATGTAAATGTTTCCACTGAATTCAATGGGACCAGTCTCCTTCTGTTATGATTTGTTCTAGGACATCTAGAACAAAGATCTAGGACAATGAATAATATTATACCATGTAGAAATAATGGAATGTATAGGAAATGAAATCTGGGAGAGTCTGTGCATGGCAAGTCATGCTAAAAATAACTTCCGTGCTGTGACTTGTAATAGTCCCAAGTGATAACAACCTTAATTTTCTGTGTTTCTTTGAGGTCTAGTAGCTTTAGTACCCTATTGGAGAAGCAAGTGATTGTAGCACAGAAAGAGGATTAATGACACTTTCTGAATGTCTTCCAGAAACAAATGGACTTTTTATTAGAAGCAGCCCGTCCGCACGTTGATCCAATGTGCATGACCAAATGCAGAAATGTGTATTTACAGAGGTGTCAGGCCTTGGGAAAAAAAAATAAAGGCCCATAATGATTCAGGTAACTCTTCATGGTATCTCACTATATATTGAATTCTATCCCTGCGCAATGAATAGGAACTATCAGACATCATTGTTTTAAAAGAGGCCAGCTGCTATTACTGCAAAAGATAATGAACTTTTACCATGTAAATGCCTTTAATTTCCAAAAATATACGCTGTGATATGAACATTTTGATGTGATTTATAAAATACACAGTGAAGGTTTGGGTTGGGTTTGATTTATAAAGTAGGTTCCTAAAGTGTTTTTTTTTCTCTCCAAAATGACTTTTCTCTTCAGGTAAAGCATGTGTAACAGAAATTATTTTGAATTAGTATTAGGAATGTCCCTGGTCACAAAGAGCACAAGATTTGCTAGTAACAGCCTTGTATGTCTGAGTTTTGGAATGAGCTGGGAAGAGCTGGAGATGCGTTTGGAAAGTCAGCTTAGTAAAAACCCTCCTTAGTGTGTTCTATCCCTTGTGGCATTCCACTGTGGGCACTAAGCCAACACAGTGCAAATGCATCAACCTAAATGACTGTTTGTCTTAAATATACTCTGATTTTTTGACCTTCATATTTGCCTTGTAGCTTTTCTAGGCTTTGTATTAGACTTAGTGTGTTTATAAGAGTACTTAGATACTTAAGTGTCTTTGAGGACCTTGTGGAAGAGGTGTTGATAAACACTGGGATTTCTTTTCTTTATTAATCCCACCATGGACATTTTATTTATAACATAGAAACAGCCTACAGAACTTACACGTCTTCACAACCATGTGTGAGATACTGCAGAGCTACAAAAAATGAGATAGCCCTGTAGAAAATGTATCATTAGAGATACCAAACTTGAAAAGATGCTGACTAACAGTACTCAAGATGCTTGTTCCCTTTTCTCTTACAGAGATTAAAATGAAGCATGGCCTCTGTTGCTGGAAAGAGGCAGAAGATGAGAGTTATATGCTTTCTCAGTTGATGATGCTGGAAGAATTTGGAGATACAGATGCAAACTGGCAGTGGATAAATGGAAGGACAGTTTTCTGAACAAATGAAAGGATATTTGTTTTGATTCCTTGCAGACTATGGTTGCAGGAGTTCATGCGTCTTTTCTGCACCAGTACACCACATCCAGTACTAGAACGAATTATCTAATTGCTGCTGCAATAATTAGGGAAACCTAATGTTGTTTCCCAGGTGGATACTGAAGAGAGGGTTGGGGTCAAGCACCAAAGATTGTGGTGTGAGTGCTCTGGGGATCTGGTGCCTGTTAGCCAAGGACATTAGCCCTCTCTTGCAGCCAGTTTCTGATAAACTGAAAACAGCCTCACCTCCACTCACCCTCCTTCTTAAAAAATAATAATAATGTCTATTCAGAATTGAATGAAGATTTGGTTGAAGCTTTTGCTTCATCTTTTCTGACGATAGCTGGATTGCAGAGAAGACAAGAGCGTAGCACCAGCTGCAGACAGCTAACTAGCTCCGTTTGCTCGAGAGGTTGGTGGCTTTGGGGTGGCAGGGCTGGAGTCCAGACCAGCCTCCTACGACGCCTGCATGATGGATCTGGTAAATGTATCTGTCTGTAAGCATGCAACTTCATTATACTAGGGCCCAGCTTATTTAATTTGTAAAATCCTATACTGAATCTCAAACCCAGACAGTGTGACAAAATTCATAGCACTATATTAATTTCTGACATTATTTCTTTTATTAGGTTTATTATGACTGATTGCTATTTTCTGCATGACTATTGTCATATATGAAGATATATGAAGTTATTTTCACTCATGGATATGTCTCCATAGTGTGTTGGCTCATTACAAGCAAAACAAACGTGAAATAAAATTATTCATAGATATAGAAGAACCATTTAGACAAGAACTATCTGGAAAGAGGATCCTCATGTGATATTTTTTGTCAGCTGGCGAACATGAGCTTGCATGGATTTTCAATATCATGGAGTTCAGTAGGAAGCATTCTGTGAAAGGAATGGGCCATATGAAAATAAAATTTATCTTTTTGTTACTGGTTCTCATTTTCCTCCTCTCGCTTCATTGTTCCAAGTGTTCCCTCTTGTGTAATTTTCTAGTCGTGCTAACTAAAAACATAAGTTTCAGTATTTAATACTGTGGATGCTGAAAGGCAATTTATTTGAATAGTCAGAAAACTACCAGTTGTTGTAAGCCTACACATATTTTTACCTACTCTTTGCAGTCTCCTTTGATTGTTTAATCATGCAGTTAGAACTATCTGGTTTGACCATTATGTATCTATTTATTTGCTTTGTTTCTTGAGTGACCTAGAAGTTTTTTTTCCCCCTAGAGGTGTACTCTGAAAGTTAGGTTTTTTCCCCCTAGAGGTGTACTCTGAAAGTTAGGTTTAACAAACATAACTTTTGGATGAAAATATAATTTGATAAATCACTGCCAATACTTCAAGCCCTTAGTGAGCTCATGTGCTCAGAAATGAGCTTCTGAGCTCATTAACAGACTGATGCCTAAGTATAATAAAAAGTGAGTTTCAGTTACAAAAGAAACAACCCCCCTTCTCTCTTGATATTCAACTTATTGAATCAAGTGGGGAGAAAGTTACAGATGAATCAAATGCATATTCTCACTCAGTCCAGGGCAGTGAAACCAGTGCTGAGAAAATTTCCAGACTTCTTTCTTCAGGGCATTAAGTCAGAGATTATTTTCTTTTTATCTATACAAGACAGAAAATACCCAAAGTCCAGAAGGGTCAAAATTGTAAAAAGTTTGGGAATGGACTATTGCTTACATTACAAATATCTTTAAAAGTTTTCTGATTTGGTGAAAAAATGTCCATACATTATTTACAGACATTGGTTCATCTAAAAATTTCAAGGTGGTGAAAGCCTGTTAGCTAGATATGGAAGAGAATGTAATTAAATGCATTACAGCTGTTGATCCTCAGTACCCATTCTATTTATGCTGTATTAAAACAAATGGATCATGTGTTTGTTATGCATCCAAAGTCTACTGACTATGTAATATACATTTTTCATAAAAAGCCATGATAATTTTCAAATTGAATATTACTTATCTAACACTGGCTTATAAATAGGATATGCAGAAGACCTCATTATACCTTTTGGACACAATGCTTTGCTGATGTTTATCAATGCAATGTTTTTCAAAATGATGGCATTCATTTGATATCACTTTGTTTTGTAGGAGTTTTCGTCTGCACTTGGTAGTGGAAATGGGAAACATTCCTAAGACCTATTCATATTTTACATTAATATATAACATAGTACGTTGCCGTGCACCCATCTCAATGCATGTATTTATTATGTACAGTATGCAATTCGATCATTCTTGCTCGCAAGTATTGCCTGATCTTTTCTCACTGGAAGCAATGGGAATTCTGCTGTTGACCCTAGGCAAGGCAGCAATCAAGTCCTTGCTTTGATTTCACTCAAATCACTTGCAGGTCATGGTACTACTCAGCATGAATCAGAATGATAAAATAAAGCTGCAGGTCCTCTTTTTACATAAGGGAGCAATATGAAGCATAGAGAACAGACTATCTGAACCTCTCTCCTCAGACTAGACTGACATCAAGTCCATTTCTATTAATGACACACAACTTTTTCTTTGTGATATGTTTGCCCTAGTATAATATATTGATATTTTTATTCAACAAATGCAAGATCAATAGTGGTAAAATTATTGCCTGTTCTCAGGAAAAATTTAAGTACTACTCACATGGCACAAGGTCATCACCTTTTGTGGTCGTTTGTTATATGTGCGCTTATATCTTTTATTTATTCTGTACTTTTTTTCCTATCCATGAAACTTCTTCTTCTTCATTGCCTATACTCTCATTTGCTTCTTGACATTACCTTGTTTCCCATTTCCATTTCTTTTGCATCTTTTGGGTTTTTTCCCATTGCTTCTTCATCTTTTGTTTTTCTTTTCATTTCTTCGATGATGTTCTTCACTCCCAATTTTTGTTGTTATTTTTCCTATTCCTGTGTTGTCTCCCCCACCCTTCTTTGTTCAGTCTTTCTCCTACATCTTCTTAGACACCATTTCATTTTCTGCTTCAGTTCTCTGAGAAGACAGTCTTCTCCTTTTTAATGATTCCTTTTTCCATCCCAACTTCTGCACCTTTAAATTTGCTGTTCATTTTCTCAGGTTGAAGTAAGTTTCATCTGGACCAATTTTCTATTTTCCCTCCAATTCTACCTTTCCACTTCCCCTTCATTTAGCTTATTATAGCTGTTGTTTATGGTCCACCTTATTCTAACTTCTTTTGCACTTCCTGAACATTGTCATTAAAAAGGCACAATAGAGGCAGATGAAAGTTCATTAATTCCCTTCCATCTCTCTTCCGTTCTTCTTCAGTCACTCTGCTTGGAGCTTGAGACGTGGGACAGAAAGGTGGGAAGATATGAAATTACATTTTGAAGTGTGATTACTAATGTGCCTCAGACTACATAATTATTACCGTCTTGATTGCTCTTCTAATGAGGAAGTAGAACTCTCTAACAGAGAGGCTGGTGCTGATAGGTTTTCCTGAAAAACTAGCCAAGACTAAAATTCAGATTTAGTTCTATGAAAAGGATGTCACAACATGCACACACATAACATAAGCCTAGTTATAAAGAATTCACAATGAAAAAACCCAACCCAAATCCTAAACTAAAAGACCGGGGAATAAAATGGACACATGAGTTGAATGAGTATTTGCATTATGTTCTTATCGAACCTTTAGCTGGAAAGCTTATTTTTGCATGATTTTCCACAGTGAAAATACATTCAAATGAAATTTATCAATTCCAAGAAGCCCATGTTAATTTTACAGAGATAACTAAGTTTCAGAAAATTACTCAAACTGAATCAAAGTAGTCACTGCTTCGGGATTCTCCCTCCCTGGTAGAGAAGTCTTTGATACAGTTTCTACACAGATAGTCGAGCTGAAGCAGCCTGGGTTCACACAAAACTGTTGCTCGAGAACAGCTGTGGAACAGGCAGCAAAAATACGCCTTTACGAAGCAGATCCACTACGAAATTTTGTATTCACTGGAACAACTGAACTCATGGAAGTTGTCAGTGGCAACTACTGGGTATCCTAGTTCAGGAGAAACAAGCAGTCTGAGAGCCCGCTTCCTGTCCTTTTACTTATCGGAAGCAGTTCTGTCACCCCAGATGAAAACGTGAAGCTTGTCTCTTATCCCTGAGCCCACGTTTCAATACTGCTCATGCACTGTGAAGCCCTCTGGAAAAATTCCGTTGGGGAACAGATATTTCTGCTAAGGCTATAACTGTCGCATGCCACAGCGGCTGAAAACCACTATTTGTAATAGTGTGCCAATTATTTTCCAGGTGCCATGGCAACAAAGTAGAACAGGAGCCTGCTCCTCCCCTGACCCAGAATCCCCGAGGGCATGATCCTTCAGGCTACCTCCGGGCTGACTTGGGAGATCCAAGCAGAATGCAAATGTGTTGAAGCAGTCTACTCTCTAAAAAGCAGCAGGGAAAAAGATGACTATTTTCTATTGTTTACATGTTTAACAACATCCAAAGTTTTAGTTTTACATGGAGTACTCTTCTGAGTTTAGGCATAAATTGGTGCTCTGGCCATGGGAACATTGCTGTGTTTCCCTTTCTCCTGAAGCCGTGACATGCACTACTATGTATTACTTTGCAGCACATTTAATTTCCACAACTGTATCAATCAATTCCTTTCAAACAGGTTATTTTCCAGTCAAAAGGTCTGCTTAGGACTTTCATTTATGAGTCAGGAATGCTTTCATGTATGAACTGTAGCTGTTTTAATTAGCTTACTAAGGGTGGTTTATTTTGCTTTGCTTTGTTTTTACCTGTAGATTGTGCCTCATATCTACAGGTGTTGTCAAAACATCATATATTTTTCAGAAATACAGATTCACTCATGGCAGGTGCCATTAGATCACCTTTCCCGATTGCCTGACACAGACCACAGAATCTTCCCACGCTGGCTCTGGCTCAAGCTCGGTAACTGTTTTTTACAAAATCACATCTTCTGGGAATGCATGTGGGACTGAAAAGGTAAATCCAGTGCCAAATTATGTAGTAGATTGAATGTACAAGTCTTTCACCTCTTGAGACTTAATTTAGGCTTTGATTCTGAAAAACAAAGTGCACCAAATAAGTGCATTTATAAATTCTGGGAGAGAGTGGTATGGATGATGCGTACACAGGATGGTGCACAAGTTTCCTGCACTCTGGATTTCGTATGTCATTGCCTTTAACTGAGTAACAGACAAACTTAGCAATGTTCGAAGCAGCTCACATATCACCAAGCTGTTTTATAGGAGTGAGGCTAGCTTTGTAGTAAGAAAACCTTTTGCTAGTGTCATACAGTATTGCTGGCCAGAAATCTGCAAACTCTTTTTTCAGTTCAGCAGTGGAATTGAGGGAAAAGAAAATTCATACCAGATAGAGAATCACTCTTTTGTTCTACATACTGGTGGGATATACACCAGTCTTCATTAACATGAGTCAGTGCAGTACATGATCCCGGGTGGATGCATTTCCTCCTTCATTCTTCTTTACAGGCATAAATTATATAGCTTTAGTTTAGTTTGCGTTGTTGCATAGCCAACATATTTACAGGCAATAAGGGTCTATGATTTACTGAACATTACCAAATATTGTTTATTTGCATCAAAAATATTGCAAGGAGCTGAAGAGTTTCATCTTCTTAGGAGATTCTGTTTTGCTCAGGGTCTTTGAAGTACTCCCATAGTTTCTGACTCTTTTTCTGACCTTTAATAGAGATGGCTTTCTGCTGTTAAGTGAAAGTATTTGTCTTTTAGGTGGTTGTTTATGACCAGTTACACAGGCAGTCTGCTTTATGCTTCCCATCACTCAGTTGCTGGTTTTTTGCTCACACATCAAGCAAGCATCCTCCCAGGCTGGGGCATTGTGTTGGCAGTCCATGGACACGAAAATATGGAAGGTCTCACCACTTCTATGTGCAGTAGCACTGGTGAAACCAGCATAGCATTAATAAACAGAAAAAAAGACAGCCTAGGTAACAAGGCACAAGATAACAAACACCCAACCCTTGCTTTAGTTCCTTTATGTCCAAGTGCAGGTGATTCACGAATATGGGATGTGGTCTGTTTTTTGTGGTTTTTTGGGTTTTTTTCCCTAGCTGTATTGTGTGTGGTGAATGGGAACTGTGTTGAAGGAAAATTATTACCAGTAAGATTGTCTTGCTGGATTTTGTCACCCAGTTAGGACGTAAGAGGAGGCTTTTGGTTGAGTAGTGAGCCACCGTGCATTTGGACATCCTCTGGTAGTTGTTGGTATATTTGACAATTCTGGCCAGGGAGGGAGACCTACTTTCAGATATATCTTTTGTTACTTTTTAAAATGATGCAGAATCTCTTTCATTTCCACATTTTGTCCCAGACTCTTTCCAGTAGAATCACTGTTTTACTTGGGAATGCAAGTTCCCATGTAGAGTTCTGCAGGTAGACAGGATGATGACAGCAATGTGATCTAATTTGGGGTGTTTCAGCTGGAGTACTCAGTTCTAGATAAAGCATCCATACCTTTTAAATCGTTCATGCAAAGGTTCAATTTAGTTTGCATGATGAAGAGTCCCTGAGCAGGCTGAAAATTGCAGCTGGCAAGACATAGTGGTTGAGAAAAATGCCACTTCTATTGCTTAGCACATCATTATTTCAGTGCTTTAAGTTCTTTTTCAAAAAGAGCAGAGAGACTTGGAAAGGCTATTTTCTTGGCTTGCGTGTTTGATCAAACCTTGATTTCAGAAACAACAAATTACTCAAGAAAAAGAAGTGAACATTTAAATTTTCATTCATAGCAGATAGGTATAATCCTATCCTAGGAAAATGTTCTTAAACATTTTATACTTTGAACTGCTTATAATTTCACCCAAACGTAGTAAAAGTATAAAAACAATAATTACTGGGGGAAGCTACCGTAGGTTTATGCTCTCTGTGTTTCCTGGGAAACTGGTGGTTTCTCTAGGCTGGTTCTGCCTCACCTTTATTTCCAGAGTTTCTATTTGTAAAAGGGTTTTTGGAGTCACAGTTTTGGGTGCTGCCACCTTCTCATAGGTACTAGACCATCAAGGGAAGGGGAAAGTAGAATAGGAACTGTTCCAGCGCACTATAGTTTCTGAAAGGCCTGAAGCAGTGTGCATCAGACATGAACTGAAGGGTGCTTTGCAAGGTTGTGCTACCACCTCTTGATTGTGGACCCTTCTGGACCTGCAATATCCCAGAGCTGTTCCTTCAGAAGAAGGTTTCTGCGACACATCTGAGCTTCCACAAATGCTTTTTCATCCCAACAGTTGTTACCTTGCTAGCCTTAGAAAGTATTATGTATACAAGTTTTCATTCCTCTCTTACTCAGCATTTTTATGTCATCCCTCCATGCCAGGAGAAACAGAGCCCATCAGACTTAAGCTCCATTTCAGTATTAGAAAACCAGAAGGTTATATGGAGATATTTGAAAAGGTACTGTAACATACTGATACACGTGCAATGATACATCTACCTGAGTTCTGCAGACCAAGAAAATTTTGCTGTGCTTAATCTTAAAAGTATGACCTATATAAAATTTATCTGTTTTATTTGTGAAAGCTGTGAATAATCTTTAATCTCCATATTGTTTCAGCATTTTTTTCCCCAACAATTTTAGTTTGAGGCTCATTCAGTTCCAGTAAGAAGACTTGGACTTGATGGTCTTAGAGGTCTTTTCCAACCTTAATGATTCTCTGAAACATTTAAAAAATCCTCAGGTGAATTCTTAAGTCATGAGTGTTTGTGATAAATCTGTAGGATATTTAGGTTTTTTGACCTAAAAATTCTGTCACTTAGAATCCATGAAATTGATGAAGTCTGAGAACACTACCATAAACCTGGCAACATCTGATGATTTTCAAGAAGTCCCAGTTGCTGGAAAAACTTGTCTGTTTGTCTTATCTTTCCTACATCCCTCCTTTTCTTTTCAAAGTCTGTTTTTCTCCAGGCAAGACTTCCATTCTGAACTCTAGAGAATCAAAATCGAAACAATATATGAAGTACATCGTTCTAAAGTCAATGTCGTGATTTGAATGTGAATGTGAATATATGAAAATATGAAATATGAACATTTCAATATGTCTCCTTTTTGAGGTTTGTTTGTTTATATTCAAGGAAAGGAGAAAATTCTGTTTGAAGGACATTAAATTTGACAGAAACCTTTTTGTGAGTTCATTGCTATGAGCACTGCACTGGTCTAACCCTTCATATTTCACACTGGGTAAAAACCTGTTTCGTTGCAGAAGGTGTTGGAGGTAGGCGATAAGTTAACAGTTGAACTTTCAGAGAGGAAGGTGGCATTCAGCGAGCAGAAGTGTATAGTGCCCTTTGTCCTTTGCCCAAGGCTTGTTCTGAGGTTGCAGGAAGCAATATGATGTCAAACCAATGGACTTGACAGTGTCTCCATTAAGATCTACTATATCTTTTAAGGATTGCAGGTCCCATTTTTTATCCAAAACCACTATGTCACATATGCATTAACCAGAGCAAAGACTTGAACTTTGGTTTCCCGTGTTGCTGGTGAGTCATGGAACTGCTAGATAACAGAGTAAATCACACTTTCTCCATTTAGACCAATGAATACTTAGCTTATTTATACAAAGTAAGTCAGCTTCAATAAAAGAAGCTAAGGGAGAGATAAAACTTCTGCCAAAATAACCCTGAGGGTGACTAATTAATGGAATTATTAACTCCATTATTGATGAGCTAAGGTGTCTAGTGTTCCAAGGTGTTCAAGAGGAAACCTAGCCCTCTTACATCCTGGGTCAGTGCACTGACTGCCAGTGGATATCTGCTATGAAAGAAGAGATTATCCCCACAGGCTGCATTCTGACGGCAAGAAATCCTCATTATCAAAAACTGATTATATTGAGACTGATATATATTTTTAACACATACATAAAATTCATGCATGCTTGAAGAAAGCTTTGAGTTTGATGATTCTATATTTTTAGATGAAAATCTTTCTGCGAGGGCATTTCTGACCAGCTGAAACATCAAGGCAGGCACTGTGACTGATTGCCATCTGCACTTTACCAGAGCTCATATTTGGTAATGTATGATATTGCTTTTCACTTAGGTGTTCTTGATAGATAAGTGAGATTTGGCTGGAGAACAGTATGATGTTAGATTTACCATACGATAAACCTGTTGCTTATGTTTTCAAATCAGTAGTTTGGTAATACATTATATTATATATTCAGAACATGTCCAGATTTTATATCAGTAGTATGGTTAGAAATGCAAATTTTGTGACAATTAAAGCATGCTCTTATAGCAAGTAATATCATCAAGTATCTAGGCAGTTCAATAATCCAACTCCTTGGCTGTAGGGAAACATTTATCACACATTTGTGAAGCAATGAATTCTAGAGTAAAAAACCAGCCAGTTTAGAGCTCCTAGCAGGAATAGAGAAACTTTCTACAAAGACACTGGAACAAATCCTCCACTTACAGGAAATACCATAGTATTTTCACACAGTAGTTGCAGGGAACATAATATTTTAGGATGGCATATGAAAGTCCACAGAATAACAGACTGCATAGTGCTCAATTCCATGGAGCAGAAACAAACTCTCTGCACATTCAGTGAGTCAAAAAGAAAAAAAATAATACAGGATATTTAGACTAAAGTTAGCTCAATGCCTTTATTTGGAATTTGAACCAATACTTCAGAATAACAGAGAAAGAATATTTTTTGGTCTTTTTTAAGGAAATTATGATATGGAAAAAGGATAAAAATGGCTTACCTGTGACAGATGTCCTCTGTTGTGTTTGCCACATCTGATTTAGGCTCTCCAAAATCCATGGCAGGGTCAGAGAACAGATGCCAAACGCAGCACATAGGTGCTGAGGCTTCCTTAACCTTCATTCAGAGTTCAACAGGCACCTAAGGAAAAAAAAAAGAAAAGTCACCTTATAGCACTTAGATGTTTGAAGTTGTTGTGGTGTAATTAAGCAGTATCCAGATGTGATTGTGTTCATTTCATTGTATATGCAATACAGTATTTCTATAATGACTGGTGGGACATTAGATTTACGTTGTTCTGCACTTTAAACTTATAATTAATTGTTATTGATATCATCAACTGATACCATGGTATTATGAGATTTAATGTCTGTAAAGTCTCTCTGCAACCATCCAGCTGTCTTTGGCTCTCAGGTTATCAGATGTTAAACATTTTAAAACAGTGCAGGATTGTTCCCACCTTAAAGTCCAACATTCTTCTCTATCCATATGACTAAATGCTTCATTTTATTCTTCTTTGATTCTTGTTAAGCATAATAAAAATTCCATTTTACACCCAACAGCTTCTTTTGTAATGGTCTCGTCGTTCCTCTGATAATGGCTATGACAATGAGAAAAAGCAGTGGGTGGGATCCAGCTCATCTGCTACTGGTCCAGATTTTCTGTCATGGTTCATTGCTACATAGTTTATTTTTGATTTGCATTTCAATGATCATGGGGGACGGGTCCTTAGAGCTGCTGCATATTCAAGGCTCTTGTTCTACCAAATACAACTCCAGATGCAGGTTATTCCTACCTAGGAACAAAGACCTGTGGAGCCCAGATTTCAGAAACCTTGCCATGAAAAAAGGGCAGGCCAGTAATCCCCCATCTTCCCCAGTAAGACTGAAAGGTGGGAGAGTTCTTGTAGATAAAGCTGAAGTTTGTGTTTTGACTCCTACTTCAGATAGACATCTGTACCCCTGAGAATTCACATTTCAGTTAGAAACTTAAAGCTTATGCAATTGTATTCATGATCTTCTTACGCACAAAGTTAATGAGACAGAAAGTTCCCTACATTCTTAGCAAACACAAAAATACCTGCCAGCAAATAAATATTTATTCAATTTTTTTTAGCAAATATTTATTCCAGTTTCTGAAATCAATGTCTTAGTTAACTAGGATGCAGCTCCCTCCACACACTTCCACTATGCACCAAACAAGGCTAAAAACTTGCAAAATGGGTAACAGAAACTGTTCTCCTGGACTTGGAAGGAGGAAGCCAAGGACATGCTTTAGCTGAAGACGTCCTGGTAAACGGTAGACAATGACAACAGGGACACCTCTGTTCAGCTAGGACTTCCTGAACTAACTTGACCGTGACCTGGCAAAATTAGAGTCCTAGGCAGGCCTGAGTTAAAAAAACAGCATGTTTCAGCTGAATGGAAGTTTTCTAGAAAGATACCTTTACTTTTTCAGTAGTCTTTTGAGCACCTCTGCATAAAGAAGGAAAGTTTTAAAGGCATTTTTATACACATAGATGCATTGTGCATTACTTACACAGTAAGAGATACAGAAGAGGATGAGTTTTTCCCTGGGGTATATTACATCCCCAGTTGGCAGCATCCAGTAAATAGGCAGTAGGACTTAGATTTGTTTTTAAAATGTAGTAAATCAATTTTGGGGGAGGGGGTCATTTGGAAGCAGTGTTTTAGAGTAAGGACTAAAATACTGCAGAAAGAATCTAGTGTGTTTTAACTCACATCCCACACGGGGCTTCTGCAATTACATAGGTGACAAAAGGGAGACTAGGGAAAATGTGGGCCCATTGCTCAGCGAGATGCTGGACCCGGTTACATGGGACACAGAAAAGGCTGAGGTACTGGATGCCTTCTTTGCCACAGTGATGTGGCCTTACAGTAAAAAAGGCTAGTGGTATCCTCGGCTGCATTAGAAGGAGTGCTGCCACCAGGTCAGGGCGGTGATTCTTCCCCTCTGTCAGCACTGGTGAGACCACATCTGGAGTGCTGGTCCCAGTTCTGGGCTCCCCAGTACAAGGGAGACATGGACATACCAGAGAAAGTCCAGTGAAGGGTCGGCAAGTTGGTAAAGGGACTACAGCACCTCTCCTGTGAAGAAAAGCTGAGAGAGCTGGGACTGTTCAGTTGAAGAAGAGAAGCCTCAGAGGGGATCTCATCAAAGCATATAAATACCTAAAGGGAAGGTGCAAAAAGGGACAGAGCCAGGTTCTTCCCAGTGGTGCCTAGTGACAGGCCAAGAGGCAACGGGCAAAAACTGAAACACAGGAGGTTTTTTCTGAACTTCAGAAAAAATTTTCTTTATGTGAGGATGACCATGCACTGGCACACATTGCCCAGGGAAGTCATGGAGTCTCCATCCCTGGAGAAATTCGAAAGCTAGACATGGTCATGGGCAGCCTGCTCTAGGTGGCCTTGCTTGAGCAGTGGAGTTGGACTAGATGACCTCCAGAGGTTCCTTCCAACCTCAACTGTTCTGTGATTCTTGCATCCCATGTGTAGATCAGAGGGTCCCCGACTAAGGCAAGTGAGAGCCTTACTTTCTTTCAAGCAAGTCAGAAAATCGGGGTAAATGTTTCTGGTCGAACTTTAGGATTACTGTGTTTCCAAAGTTATGCCTTAGAGAATAATTTTGCCTTCATGGTATTGGAAGGGAATAATTGTTTTCTCAAATAACTTTTCTTTGCAAATATCTGCATGAGGAACATGCTGACATCAATAATTTAATCTTTCGCATGCATTCTAGTAGTCCACAGAGTCTACTTACACAGTGGACCATGAAATTAAGTTACAACTAGACACAAAAGGAAAAACTGTTTGTGCTGGTACTACACAATAAAGAGAGCTATCACATCACCTTTTTGCTGGTCTAATCTTGAACTTCATCACAATCTGGAGAGCTTGTATTTTCTTGTATTTGTGAGTAGCTGTAATTAATGCAATACCTCTATAGTATGAATGCCTGTAAATCAGATGCCAGGACTGAATGAAAAATCTCTAGTTTTAAAAATCACATGTTGTCCAAGCCTGAGATAGAAAATATGAAAGTCCTATAAGCATAGTATAAAGTGTTTTTTTTAAAGCATTTTGCACATGTGTTATTGTATGGCAGGGGAGGAAGAAACAATTTTACAAAGTGGGTTATGCTTAAATGAGTTTTATCAACATGAGCCAAATACAGTAAGTGAAGAAAAAGATGCTTTTCTCTTCCACCCTTACATTCTACATAATGCCTATGGTCAATTAATCTCATAGTGTGACTTTGTAGATTTTATTGTGGCATCTGCATAATTCTGCAGGAAGTGGACGAGGATCACTTCCCAATAAGGTACTGGAATGTACAGGGAGGCTTGTGCACCTAAACTGTTAGCAAGATGATTAGGCACACACCCTATGCTGAATATATTCTCATCTTAGCCTGTCTGTTGAAGAAGACCTAAAGTCTTATGACTCGGTTTCCCCCACATGACAGCGCAGGTGACATATTGTTTAATTTGACGAAGAACACTGTGGCCCATTCACAAGGGCGCTGTGGTGGTTGTTACCACTGCAGGAGTTACCTGTGCTCTTTGCTGATGGCCCTCTCCTGGGAAATGTGGAACAGCGTGTGTCTTCTATAGACTCCAGGAAAGCGGCAAGCATTCATCCCTCTGATAGTATTTTTTTCCCTTCCTTTTCTTTTGCTAGTTATATATTCAGAGCAGCCAGAATGTGTAAATTTTCAGAAAGAAAAAAAAATTTAATCCCCACCAGTGTACATTGCAAAGTGTACATTCAGAAATTAATGCAGCTGATGTTTGACTCAGTAGCTTCACGACCTGCAAAAACTAATTTACATTATTTCACATGTTAAAATAAATCTCAAAACAAGGAATATACCTGTGGGATTTTCGTAACCATGGAGTTCAAAGATACTCTAAAAGAAAGCTTTACAATGAGGTGATATATAAACCCTTGCTGAAAGGCATAGGAAAAATGAGGTACAGAAGGAAAAAAGACCAGGTAAATAAGTTGGAATCGCCAGCAGGGAGACTAGCAAGTGGCTGTTTTTCAGTCCTCATTTCAGGCCTTCATTTCACTGGCTTATCCAGACAGATACGATTTCTTGTTTACCTCAGTATGAATGAGGACTGTGCCATTGCAGTCAAAGATTAGGAGTTTTACTCTGAAGACTGCATGATTGATTGCTGAAAGTAGTGTCTGTTTATATACTGACAAAGAGAGAAAGAGGCTACGTTTCTTCAGCAGTAAGAAAACCTTGTCAAAAGTTCTGAAACTGAAGTCAAAGAAAGTCCATATATAAATGCAGTGAAAGAAAATGAATGCTTGTACTTTAAATTGTTATATTTACCTGGATACCATTATTAAAAAAAAGGCAACACTTTAATCAGTATATTTAAAATGTGTGTTCAAGCTGCATAAAAAGTAAAATGCTGAAATCAGTTATCAGGGTACGGGAGGACAGCAGTTACTCCTGGGCAGTGGCTATGCGTAACTGCATCAGCAACAAGTTCACGGGAGTCTAGGTATGCATGCTGCTCATTTTCCCTTCGTCTCTCCTTCTACACTGAAGTTAGGCAGACTTCTCACCAGGGCAATATGTGAATATTTGATCCTATATCCAGAAAAAATGAGGGTGAATTCTATGGTCTTTTGAAGGCCTCTTTTAGTCTGCTTCTTTGTAATTTCCCTATTTAAGTGCTACATAGGAGGTAAACTATTAAAAAGTGTTTTTTTCAAATCAAACGGGAAAGATCTTTACCTAACTTCAGGTATCATGATTATTGTCTGTGAGGATCACTGGCATCTGACTAAGAAATGCAATGGAGATGGGAAGGACCACCTGCCTGCCAGGCTGGCCTGTACAGAATATACATACAGAGTCACAGAATCATGGAATCATAGAACAGTTTGGTTTGGAAGGGACCTTTAAAGGCCATCCAGTCCAACTCCCCTGCAACAAGCAGGAACAGATTCAACTAGACCAGGTTGCTTGGAGCCCCGTCCAACCTGAGCTTGAATGTTCCCAGGGTGGGGCATCGACCACCTCTCTGGGCAGCACATTCCAGTGTTTCACCACCCTCTTGGTAAAAAATTTCTTCTGTATATCTAGTCTAGATCTACCCTCTTTCAGTTTAAAGCCATTACCCCTTGTTCTGTCACAACAGGCCCTGCTAAAAAGTCTGTCCCCATCTTTCCCATAGGTCCCCTTTAAGTACTGGAAGGCTGCTGTAAGATCTCCCTGGAGCCTTCTCTTCTCCAGGCTGAACAGTCCCAACTCTCTCAGCCTTTCGTCTCAGCAGAGGGGTTCCAGCCCTCAGATCATCTTTGTGGCCTCCTCTGGCCCCGCTCCAACAGCTCCAGGTCTGTCCTGTGCTGAGGGCTCCAGAGCTGGACGCAGGACTCCCGGGGGGGTCTCACGAGAACGGAGCAGAGGGGCAGAATCAAGACCCTGACATCAAGCGCTTCACTTCTGCCAGAAGGATCTGAAATCCATAACTGCAGCAAGCAATTGCCATGCTTATTTCTGCCTGATCCAGAACTGTGTTCAGAATCCGGCATCGATTTGCTAATTTCATCAGATGTCACTCAGGCATATATCATGTGTTGGAATTTAATTCTGCAGGAATTTAACTTACAAAACTTAGCAGACTTTTTTGTAAAGTACTATGCACTTTTCAAGGACAAAGTTTAAAATCTCTTTCGTATACCAGCACAAATAAAATTTCACAAGCTGCAACTGAGTTCATGTGTTTGTTTCCAAATGAGAAAAACAGACTAAGAAAACAGTCATTGCTAATGAATTCTACAGTAAATAAAAGAGTAACAACTGCAAAAGCTTTGGTTCACAGGATCATATTGAATCTCTGCTCTTTTCAAAAGAACAATCTGATGCTTGGATCCAAATTGTTCTTTAATACAGACTTCTTAATATCCTGCTGTTTTGAAACCATACTTTATCAGCCTCATTATTGACTTGTAGAACCATTATAACCGAAAATCAATCTGAATATAGATCTTAGTCCTCAGAAGCTAAAATGATGGAAAGGCTGAGACTTCTATCCCAGTTTTTCAATTTTATCAGTGATGTTGGCAAGAGGAGGATCTGAGGGTGAAATGGTTTAAGAAAGCTGAAGTAAGAACAGTGAATTTAAAAATGGTGTTCAGAACCTATAAGCAAAAAAATGTTTTTAACATTTGTGTTCTGGGTCAGATGTGATGTTGCTCTGCAGTCAACTGTGTTGTGCACTATACAATTCTACAGAAAGGGAAAAGGAATTTTCTTGTGTTGTCTTTCTAAATCCTCAAACGGAACAAAAAAGTACAAGATGGTAAATGATCCTCTCTTAGTCATCTTCGTGGAAAGTTAATTTTTAACCCTAATTTTGTCAGTTTTAAAAGAGAAGGTTCTACAGAGAGAAGTGGAATTAGTAATAAATTAGACTTAGATTAACAATAGTAGAATTTCCATTCTGTTCTATATTTACCACATCCTTGCTGTGCAGTCACTTAAGCTTTTTATATTACAGTTTCCCCAGCTGAAAAACTTACACACATTCTACAAAGATCTTTGCCAAGGTTCCCTCTGTGTTTTTCTCCACCTAGAAGTGAGTGAAGACAGAAGGTTTTTTCTGAGCTGCTTGAAACCTCCAGCACACTACTGATAGAGGGTATGCAGTAACTACCGCACACAAGGTAATCGAGGCAGAACCTTTACCTGCAGGTACGTCTGCTCAAAAGGCAGAGATAATCGCTTTAACCAGAGCCTTAGAATTGGCAAAAGGAAAGAAAATAAATATTTGGACAGACTCCAAATACGCCTTCGGGGTCGTCCATGCTCATGGAGCATTGTGGAAAGAACGAGGACTGCTCACAGCTCAAGGTAAACAGATCAAACATGCAAA
>Ga0065711_1029515_pt1 | contig 35885 bp, 17 predicted proteins | sample Hoacrofraction12_FD_59098 | JGI IMG/M metagenome (GOLD analysis project Ga0065711, IMG submission 59098) | Hoatzin crop microbial communities from Cojedes, Venezuela - Epithelial fraction 12 v2 (version 2) | ecosystem: Host-associated > Birds > Digestive system > Esophagus > Crop | place...
AACCTGATCTTCACTTACAGCTGGAGGGATTTTCCCCTCCTGGTCTCCTTCATGCCATTCATCGACTCGGGAGGGGTGAGGAGAGAGGTTGCCAGTGAAGACTGAGGCAAAAAGGTTGTTGAGTACGTCAGCTTTCTCCTCATCTGCTATTACCAGTTTGCCGGTCTTGCTCATGAGCAGGGGTATGCTTTCTTTGACCATCTTTTTCCGGCTGACATACCTGTAGAAGCCCTTCTTGTTATTTTTCACATCCCTTGCCAAGTTCAGCTCCAGCTGTGCCTTGGCCTTCCTGATCCCATCCCTACACAATCGGGCAGCTTCCCTATACTCTTCCCAGGAAGCCAGTCCCTGCTTCCACTGCCTGTGCAGTTCCCTCTTCTGCCTTAGTTTGACCAGCATCTCTTGTCTCAGCCATGCCGGTCTCTTCCCTTCTCTGCCCGACTTCTTACACTTTGGGATCGAGAGCTCTTGCGCTCTGTGGAATACATCCTTAAAGACCTGCCAGCTCTGTTCTCTTCCCCTGTCCCTGAGGACTGTTTCCCAGGGAGTCCTTCTGACTATCTCCTTGAAGAGCTGGAAGTTTGCCCTTCTAAAATTTAGGGTCCTGACTATGCTCTTCGTTATTCCCATTTTCCTCAGTAGCATTAGTTCCACCAGCACGTGGGCACTGCCGCCCAGGCTGCCTCCGATCTTGACATCCCCAACGAGCTCACCCGCATTGGTGACCACCAGGTCTAGTATCGCATTCCCTCGGGTAGGGGTGTTTATTACCTGGCTTAAGAATTTGTCCTCAGTGCATTCTAGGAACCTGTTGGATTGCCTACAGCTTGCCGTGTTGCTTTTCCAGCAGATGTCGGGGTGGTTGAAGTCCCCCAGTAGGACGAGAGCCTGCGAGCATGAAGCCTCCTGGAGTTGGAGGAAGAACACTTCGTCTATCAGCTCCTCTTGATCTGGCGGCCTGTAGTAGACACCAACCACTAGGTTCCCTTTGTTGCCTCCTTTGTGGATGGATGAACCATCCCCTTTATTTAGTACTGGTGAGACCACATCTGGAGTATTGTCTCTAGTTCTGGGCTTCCCAGTAGAAGAAGGATACTGAAACTCGGTAGTACAGCACAGGCCACCAAGCTGGGCTGGAGATGGTGACAGGAGCACAAGGCATATGAGGAAAGGCTGAAAGGTCTGGGTTTGTTCAGCCTGGAGAAGCTCAGAGAAGACCTTATTCTGTCAACAATTACCTGATAAAGGACACAGAGAAGAAGGACCCAGTCTCTTCAGAGAGGCATGCAATGATAGGACCAAGTTGGAACACATTGTGTTGAGATACAAGGAAACAATTCTTTATAGTGAGGGTGATCAAATACTGGAAGAGATTGCCCAAGGAGGTTATGAGATTTTCAGCCCTCATGGGCCTGAGTAACCTCATCCAACTAGCTCTTATTTCAATAGGGAGGTGGAGAAGATGGCCTCCAGAGGTCCCTTCCATCTAGAATTGTTCTATGATCCTATGAGATCTCTTGTCTCTTGCTGTTGTTGATTTGTTAAAATTGCTCAGATCTTTCTTGACAAAGGAAGAATTTAATCATGAAACAGAGAACTATGATTATTCTTTTTATTTACTTTATCATCTTCCCTATACAGTAAGCTACATATAGCTTCAATAAAACCTTAATATGCCTTTTCTGAGGCTGTCAGTTTGGTGTATTATGGAGAAGACTGTTCAAATTTATTGTTGTCCACTGTTGTTCACAGTCTCAGACTTATATTACACTTGTCAGAGTATCATAAAAACTTTGTTTTATTATCCAGGACCTTTGGTAATGTTTTCTTAAGTGAAACAGTATAACAGAATGTACTATATAAACAACGTCAAATGAGGTGCATCCTCTGTTGCAATTTTAATTAGACCTAATCAAAACAAGTGAGTTTGCATGATAAAATGAACAAATGATGGGAAAACAGATTACAGTGATTACTGATAAAATACTTTCATTATTATCAACTACTTCACATTCATAGTGTACCCATTAATATGCAATTCACAGTTCTAAATTGTTTTAGAGAATTTATTATTATTTTGTCTGGTGGACATTATTTTGGGCTAGTACTTGAAGTGTGGCTTTATTTTTTACTCACAAAGAAGTACAATAGATTTGTCATTTCTATTAATTAATCTATAAAAACCAAGAAGCTTGTTAAGTTTTAATCTTGCACTTCAATATTCTAAAATGGCTGTGATTTTATGTGCTCTTGTATTTTAATGAACTAGATTCAGTAGGTAGAATTTTGAACTGTCCTGTTCTCAGACTTTCATTAAGTTTAGAATTTGATTCCCAAGAGTTTACCATTTATCAACATAACAGTTTTCATTCCTTAGCTATTATACCTAGGTATGTAGGTAATCATAATGAGATACATTGTCAAATTAATTCAGAAGTATGTTTTCCACATATTGGAATGTCATAATTTGTGATAAATCACAATAATTTAATTTCAAAAATAGCAGACTTTGAATCGCAAAAAAATTCAAAATAGAAAGATATGTTTTCCTGGAATCTGCTAAGTGCAGCTCTGTTGACAGGTGTATTCAGCTCAAAACCCATAATAGATTTCTGTGGGTCAAATTCAAAACAATTAAGAGATCTTCACAAATTTCTTTGAAATTAGATTTGAGACATATGAAATAATAGGGGAAAAGCCCAAAAAAACCATCACCATCTCAGAATTAAGACTTCAAAAGTCCGAAGATTATGTCTATTTCTGTCAAAGCTAGGTGGTGTAAAAACTTGTAAGTCATACGTCTGAGAAGACATTCCTCTCTGAATTTTCCCTTACTGTGTCATGTGTGATTTAATTTACTTAATTAACAGCGTAACAAAGTGGGTAAAAAGAGGACTAACAAAAACGATAGCAATGATTGAAAAAAAATCCCACATTTAAAAAATATTTAGCTCTGGATTGATTTCTAGTCTTAAAATACTTACTTTTAAGTAGAAAACACTAAGTAGCAGTAGTGAGTTTGTACTGAGACCTGTTTATTTAATCTCTTCTGCCCATCAGATCTGAGGTTTTTTTTTTAGCTTGTAGTTTATATTGTTGAAGAAAATCCAACTACAAACATTAGGAGTATTTGGAAAATTTTTGACGTGCTCACAGAAGAAGTCAGTCTATCAAAGAAGGTAGTGTTGGGGCATTTCTGAATGATTTGTTAAACCTATACACTACCTATCTCTTCTGTAAAGTACAATTCCCTTTCTTGGTGTAGGAAAAAATTGTCTGTGCAGTAGAAGACCTTTGTATTTTGAGAACTTTTATAAAAGCAGCTGTAATATGGAACTTATTCTTGTGGTTTAACCTGGCAGGTGGCAACTAGGACTAGATAGCCACTCGCTCACCCCTCCCCTTCCCCCCTCAGTGGGATGGGGAGGAGAAAGTGCAAAAGGTAAAACTTGTTGATTGAGATAAAGACAGTTTAAGAAGACAACAAAGGAAAATACTAATACGAATACTACTTCTAATAATGAATATGCAAAACGAACAATACAAAGTGTAATTTTTTTCTCGCTGCCCGACAACCAACTGCAGTGCCAGTCCCTGAGAAGTGATCATGGAATATAGAACTAGCAGATTTTGTTAATTTCATGGAATTCCTGAAAAAAAAAAAAGACTGAACTCATGGAAAATTTTGAGCTGCCAGAACAAGATTGTACTCAGGGAGTAGAGGAGATTCCTGCCCCCTGGCCAACCCCCCTTCAAAACCAAACATAACATCTATGGTATGTAATATTTCCATTGGCCATCTTAGGCTAGCTGTCTGGCTGTGCTCCCTCTCAGCTCCTGCACACTTGCTCATTAGCTGAAAAAGAGAAACTGGAAAAAGTCCTTGATTTCTTATCAACAACTGAAAACACCAGTGGTATCAGCATTGTTCTTGTACTAAATCCAAAACACAGCAGCTACTGGATGAAAATTAATTCTATCCCAGCTGAAACTCAGATATGAATATTAAAAAAAAAAAAGAAATTTGGTTATGTCTTCATTTTAAAAGTTAAAGTTTGTAATATTGCTTAAAATAATATTGCTTAAAGTTCAAAAACAATAGGACTCTGAAGACAGTACTGTAGAATTCAGTGCCAAGTGAACGATCCTTATGGCTTTAACTAATGAATGATCCTTGTATGTTGTAAGGTATTGCATGTATACACATTGTATGCAGCAGGTAACTGCTAGATGATAAATATATATAATGTTTGAAAGAGATTTAAAAGTGATCTGCTGTTTAGTTCGTATGTGTACAGCCAGTTGGGACTGTTAGAATCTGCTATTCTCATTCTTTTGATAACACAGACACACCAGTAAGTATAGTCTCTGAAACAAATAATAATTTCTGCTTCATCTAGAACATTTTTATAAATATGTGGTCTTGATTCTAAATTAACAGCTACCATATTCCCTTATAAGTTTTGATAATTAATGTATAATTTCAGTCTTTGTAAGACTCATGTAACTCTTTTATAAATAATTTCCAGTTTTTAAGCACTTTTTTTTGTGTAACCATCAGATCTGGATACAATATTTTATGAATGTCTTGCTAATTTTATAAACTAAATAAAAAATTCTTAAGGAGAATGATAGCACCATTTTTCCTGCTGCTACCTGATATGCCTTATCATTTGAGAGTATTGCTTTTACAAAATTTCTTTCTGTCACTGGAAAACGACACATTCAAAGCATGCCTGTTGTAATATACCATAGGAAAACAATAAAACTTCTGTGCCTAGAAATTGTATCGTCTAAAGTTAAAACAAATCAGAAAACACTGAAGTGGTTCAGAGATGAAAACGGATAGGAGAATTCAAGGGAGCACAGAAACACCGTTCAATGATAGACAAGATCAGTAGTGATTCATTTCCCAAAGTGCTGTTTTCCAAAGAATATTTTCAGCTGTCATCTAGGTGTGAGTATATAAATATTTATTCATAGGTTCTCTTTGGATTTTCAGAGAAAATTTTTATTGCTCTGTTGGAAAAATTTGTCAATATGTAAGAGCTAAAGCATATAATACAGAGTTAGCTGAAATATTTCATGACATAAACATGCAAGATATTAGGTCTGGAAAAAAATATTTAATAAATACTCTAAGATGAAGAAATGCAGGATTGATAAATTTTAGTGAAATTAATTATCAAATTCTGGTAAATATTTGCAAGTATTTTTGGCCACATTTTGATTCGGGGAGGGTTCTTAGGGAAAGATGAAGGGAGGGAAATGGCCGAGATGTAAAGAAGGGGAGAGAAAAATGTGTAGCCTGAGGTAACATAATTATATTTTTTTAGCTACCTTTGGAAAATAAATGCATACTCACCAGGAGATGAAATCCCTGGAGTCAGCTTCTTCCATTATCTGGAGATATTTGCAACCAAACCTTTCATTTCATGGGGATTTGCTAGCAGGAGAAATTTCACAGCTCTTTGTTTTTGATGAAGACCCACTCTGCCTGAATTGAGGCATTCACTGAACCAAAGACTAGCTCAGCTCTTCTAGCTCCTGCATACCTTACAGTGCTTCATGTTTCATTACGAGGAATATATTTTATACCAACAGAAAAGTTCCTAAGAAAAAAGAAGAAATACCCTTCTTAGAGCACTGCTTCCTCAGATGGTTTGGCATTTAGTCTTCTGTAGCAGCTGTAGAACAGCTCTCAGTTTTTGAAGGAAATGGAAAAATGTAGATTTCTAGTCTGAAATATTTGAGTTCCTGTGAGTATTTAAGTGAGTTGCCCCAAAGAAAAGTATAACATACCATAGTATATCAAGATTATCTGTATTGAATGTATCAGCTCAGTTGCCTGTAAGATGAGAAATGGGACTAGAAATAAGTTGAGGAGACATGTTGGCGTATGTTTGTTCGTTAGAGGAGAGATGTTAGTGTGTGTATGTTCTTCAAAAAGTAAATAGTACTGGATTGATCAGTTTTGTTAATTTAGCTTTGTTGTCCTTTTTCTTATAGTCATCCTTTGTTTTCATAAAATAGAATTACTTCCTTTGAGATTACAGTCTAGATTCTGATATTTAGACGTAAGGATCTAAATGCATCTAAATGGAGAGCAGGTGATTAATTTCCTATTGTCAGTTAAGCTTTTCATCTTACAGAATGCAGATGTCTGCTGTTGGATAAGATTAGCAGCCTCCTAGACCTCCCTGACAGGCCCAATTCAGGTACCAAACTTGTGTGGTTGGTGCCACCTGAGATGCCTTAGAATATCACACCTGGCTTCCAACTGTTTTTTCCTGGACTGTGTAGATTTTTTGTGGATCTGACGTCTTGTTGATAAACCCTGTGAAGATACTCTAACACACCTTAGCTGACATTATATGCCTTTACTTAGACAACCAAATTCTTTCCAAAGTTTGTTGCGAAATTGTTTTAGAAAGATCTTAGATTCAGCTGCAATATTTTGTTCCCCCTTTGATTAATTTCAATAATTGAGACGAGAAATGAAGCAGTATCCCATTTTTTATGTGAAGTGAAAAAATGCAAGTTGTGTATTAAGACAATTCTATACATTGCCACTTAGGTCAATTAATGTTGGTACTCAGGATATTATTGAATAAATCACATCTGGTCTGCCTGTATGAGGTAACTTTTCTGATCTTAAAAGCTGCAGTAAATCCAGTACAATTTTTAATTTAATGTTGATTATCTACATCCTGGACTATGTGTAAATACCTTTATTACTAATTATTATATTTGTCAAAAGGTTCTTTTTTTTAAGATCTTGCATTGGAGTGATGAACTTAAACTTTCTGTAAGACTTTTGCCAACCCCAGTGTGACTACATCACAAAACAGGTCACATTAAGAAAACCTTGAGCTGCAGAGACCTTTCTTTAGGTCATGAACTAAAAGTTTGATTCTACTTCCTATTAAAATATTTAATTTTATTTATTTAACATATTTCTCAAGTTAGAAATATGCATATGACAGTTTTAGAAAGCAGACTTCCTCTTGAACTCTAAAATTATCTCTTTGGTAAAAGAGTGTCAGAAAACAGGACAAACAACATCTTTATGATAATTAAGTCAGTTGTAAAATATGTACATGAAATACAAAAAATCATAGCAGTCACAGTGGAGAGCTTCTACTAATAAATACAGTCTTTAGTACTATGTGATGGGTTTCTTAGAGATCGCTATTAAATTAAAAAAAAAGTAAATTAGAGTTATTTAAGCATACAAAATAGGACCAAATTATTTCTAAATACTCCCATGTGTCTGTAAATTTGCTTTTGATACAGCATAACGTATTTGATTCCCACTCTGGTAAACTAAGCTAAGTCACTGGAAGATATACATGTTCTACTAAAAAAGAAAAAAAATCCAGGAAATTAATTCCAGCACTTATGTCTTGAGCATCCTCACTGCTTAGATGTTACCTTACTCCCTGGTTCTGATATGAACTACATCCACTAGTGTTGTGGTTTAAGTCCAGCTGGCGACTAAGTACCAGACAGCTGCTCGCTCACCTGCTTCCACCAGTGGGATGGGGCAGAGAATCAGAAGGGTAAAAGTGAGAAAACTTGTAGTTGAGATAAAGACAATTTCACAGGTAAAGCAAAAGCTGTGCACACAAGTAAAGCAAAATAAGGAATTTATTCACTATTTCCCAATGGCAGGTGGGTATTTAGCCACCTCCAGGAAAGCAGGGCTCTGTTACGTGTAACAGTTACTTGGGAAGACAAACCCCATCACTCCAAATGTCCCCTCTTTCCTTCTTCTTTGCCCAGCTTTATAAGCAGAGCATGACATCATAAGGTATGAAATATACATTTGGTTAGTTGGGGTCAGCTGTTCCAACTGCATCCGCTCCCAATTTCTTGTGCACCCCAAGCCTACTCAGTGGTGGGATGGTGTGAGGAGCAGGTAAGGTCTTGGTGCTGTTTGAGTGCTACTCAACAATAACTAAAACATCCTTGTATTGTTAATGCTGTTTTCAGCACAAATCCAAAACACAGCCTCATGATAGCTACTGTGAAGAAAATTATCTCAGCCAAAAACTAGCACAGACAACTTTCTCAAAATCAACTCTTCCTTCTATAAACTTCCTGAGGTACAACTCATATTCAGGTGAGGTAAGGCAAGTCATAGCCTTGACTTTGTTGCAAACACTGTAGACAGAAGTCAATTCAGACACCTTGGTCTCAGGAACAACGACTAATCTCTGACTTTCTTTTATGTAGCAAGCAGTCTTAACTTCCCTTATCTGTGATAAGCATATGAGCACTCCTGACACAGGAGATCAGGATGAAGTGACTCATCTGTTTTCCAATGTTCAGCAGTGTAGAGCCTTCACCCTTTATACAGCAGGGTCTGTGTTGTGAACTACTTATGCATTTTCTGTCAAAAGATCAGCAGATGAATAAAAAATGGAATGCTGAGAATGAAGGACAGAAGCCAGAACTCCCCACTCCCACCTGAGTTCAGTAAATTCTAAGAAGCTTGGTCTTTCCTTTTGTTTCCTTTTTTCAGGTCAAGGGCCAATGAATCTTGCATACTTTTCTGTCCATTACATCGGAAGAGATTTAACAGAAGCGATGAAGGCACCTCAGACAAGTGATTTTTAACCAGATAAGCCTGATGATATCCTTCTTGAAAACTATTTTCCTTTACTTTTCAAAATGTCATTGATCTCTCAGTTCTCCAACAAAAAGAATTATCTATATCTCAACTATTATTAAAACTGTGTCTTAAAATAACAGTAGCTGAAACTGCAATATGAGTCTGAAATGGCATATAAAGACACTGCTTATATAATACCCCACATCTTTCACTGACTTGACAGTGCTGGGTCTGACTTTACATTTGTGGTCTTTCTTTGGACTGAGCTGGTTTGAGTTTGTAAACAGTCCCTAGTGACCAATTGTCTATTGCTCAACTGTTGTAAATGAAGCCCTGGGAAAACTACATATGGCAAATGTCTGGTGCCCCTAGGCAATTCCTTCATAACAAATAGTAGCCTTTTCTGTCAGTCCCAGAGACTTGGGAGGCTGTTGTGAGGCTTTCAGACTGTAGCAGGGAGCCAAAAAGAAGGAAGCAGAAGGGTAAAAGAAGGTATAAAGAAGTGTGTTTGAAAATTTAACAGTGTGTGATAAAAGCTAGCAAAACCAGAAGAAGCCTTCGCTATGAACACCCTCCTAGCAAAAACCTCAGGATTCTGCTGACTTGTTGCAACCTTGCACCCCCAATCACGGCCAAGGAAAAACAGGTGTGTTTGTTAGCTTTAGGATTCAGAGGAGGATAGGCAGAGTGAGCATAACACCATAGCAAAGGAGCAGATACTAGAATGTTTTTTGCATAGCACCTATAACTGTATAATAGTGAAGATTTTCCATATTAGTTAGATAAAGTTGACTATTAAACTGTTAAAATATTAATTGGATGAAGAAGGAGTTTTTGTTTTCATGTGTCTGATAGGTTCCCTTTTACCTATAACAAGACTTGGAGTGCAACTTCAGAACATATCTGCCCCAGCTCCTTTCTGGACAGCAGCACATTTTTTTCAGTTTCTAAATCCCATTGTGGTTTAAATAGGACTTGGGCACCCCACTGCTTATATAGGTCAGTTTTAGCAAAACTGGAGCATTTATGTAGATAACAGAGAACTTTATATTTTAATAGTGGAGGAATCTTCAGTCATTAGGCACCTCTGAAGGTAATACTCTGTGAGATTTTTTGTGTTGCAGTTTCTGTCCAAGTCCTATTTTGGACCAAGCTTTAATTTAATTTTAAAATTGAGACTGTAGAATTGATGCACAAAACAAGAGTTTTCAGTGTTTAAACAATGGATGAACAATTGGATCTTACAGACTGGATAATGTTCAGATTCAGTTTTGGGACTGGTACTGAGCTATAACCTTGTTCAGGAGTTGTTTGGGAGAGTGCTGTCCTGCACAGACAGATACTGCTCCACGGCCACCCTAAACAATTTGGCTGCATAGGCAAGAAGATACTTAGAATGTTCCTTCACACCCTTTAATTCACTATTGTAGTTGTAACCTCCAAGTATTTGCATTTGCCAGTCACCAGGGAACAGGGGAGGGGGCTCAGAAAAAAATCAGGGATCACAGCTTCAGTATTTTTATCTCCCAGCTGAAGTCCATATTCATCAGATGAAATAAACTCTTTCATGTCTGCTCTTCTGGTCAAATGAATATAACTGTTAGATTTTAAGATTCTTCAGCTTCTGAAAAAGACAAGTAATGTATATTTGTACAGACTATCTTAGAACTCGTGTCCCATCAACAGTTTTCAACTAGACTCAGTAAAATCTGAGAATGTTAGGACAGTGTGAGCACACCACTGGGAATTTAATTACAGATTGAGAAGGCTATAAGGAATCTCAAGAGGTCATCTAGTCCATCCATCTGCCCTAAGGCAGGATTATTTATGCTTATGTCATGCCTGACAGATATGTGTCAAACTGGTTCTTGAGGACTTTGAGTGACAGAATCTTCACAGGTTCTTCAGGCAATATATTCCAGCTTTCCAATACTCTTTATTGCTCAAAGCTGTGGATTTCTGTGTGGATTTGCTGTTGTTTTTCTAACACCCAACATAATTATTTTTAACTGTAATTTAAACCATTATTTCCTGGTTTATTTACCATTAATATGGAATATGAAAATGTTATGAGGTTGCTCTTCTAGAAATTACGTAATCTCTGGTGCCTCAGTATTTCATATCTCAAATATTACCTTGAGTATTTTGGTCCCAGAAGAATTTTTATTAAAAATTTGAAGAAGAACTCATCTAGTTTGTTGTAGATCTGTGTGTAACCTAAGTACCTAAGGGTACTAAGGGTTTGCTTCACAGACTGGAAGACAGAAAACAGTTGTACTGGGTGCAGGTGCCCAGGTGCTGGCAGGGAGGGGCTGCAGGGATGGCCTCAGTGAGGAGAGGCCAGGGCTGGCCCGTGCCAGACACAGATGGTTCCAGCCAGCTCCAATGGACCCACCACAGGGCACCGTTGAGCCTCTCAGTCAAGATGGTGGGACCTCAGGGAACAAAAGTTTAAGAAATCTCAAAACACTGCACGGCAGAGGAGGGATTGGGGAAAAAAGAGTTTTCATCAAGCTAATTTAGACAGTGTGAACCAGGTTAGTAGGAGTAAATGTAATGAATATCTATCAGTAGATGACACGAAGTTCTTCATCCTTTGCTTAGGCCTCTGTAGCTGAACTCCAGGAATTGACTGAAAGCTGAGATCCAGAACTAGGGAAGTATTCATGTCTGCATAATTACACAGTAACAAAACATTTCAGTATTAGGGAAGGTAATTCTTCTCAACAAAGAAAAGTATTATTTAAGTTCCTCTGACGAATAATAAAGGCAACAAATCATTTCAGTTGTTATTGGTTTACTTTTATATGAAATATCAGCTAGACTTCCTGTAGAAAATGTTACGCATGTTGTATTTAATTTTCAGAATTATGCAATTTAAACTGGCCACAAAAGATCTGTGTGTAGAAACAGGAGAAGTAATGATGATGCATAAAGTGCAGCTTTCAACACTAATTAGGCACTTGCATGCACAGACTGGTCATTATTTTACTTAACATTATCTACCTATGCATTAACCATGTATCTTATGTACATATTTACCTGTATTAATTCGCATACCTTCCCAGGCATATTTTGTGTTCTGATTATGAAAAGTCCATCAGAAAAGATCAGTAAGGAAAGTCTATGGAGACAGCAGAAATTATTTTGGAGAAAAAAAGAAGTAGAGAACAGTATTGGTTGAAATTGAACAGAATTAAAGAGACAACAGAGAGAGAGACAGACACATGACACAGGGGAAATGTAAAGGGTTCAAAATAAAAATAGTATTATGCTGAGGTATATATGTGTCCTCTTTCTACAAATATATTGTGAGCAAGAAATAAATGAGGAAACTAACAAACAGTGTACTGTGTGAATATGGTAGGAAATGCCAAAAGTAATGAAGAGAAAGAAAGAGCTAGTTGTAATGCATTAAATGTCAAGAAAAATGGAGAGTTAGAATGACTGTAGAGCAAAGTGCAAAAAAGTATAGAGTAGAATAACAAAATAGAATAGAACAGCATAAAAAATAAGAGAAGATAAAACTAAAAGTAAAGAATATGTGAAAAAAGCTAGGAACTTTCATGAATGCCGATAAAAAATAAGAATGTTTCAAGTACAGCAAGAAAAGAGGTCACTGAGACTGCAGAGCAAGTAATAAGTAGCCAATTCACTTTCTTTGTGTAACATCCTTGAGGTACAACTAATCTGCAGGTGAGCTAGGGTGAGACTCAATCATTTTCGGGCAAAATTTCCACACAGTTAAAGGTATTGGCTCTCAAAGTATAATGCTGTTTTTCACACATCCTTCTACCCAAGACTCAGTACAGTAAATAACTCTCGTGAACAGCATTTGCTTATCTCTTTTTTTAAACATGAAATAGCTGGAAGGTAGAAGGAATTGTTCCTTCTGATGTTCCTTTCGCTATGTTCAGATTTCTTTTTTCTCCTCTGATGTTGTCTGCTGGTACTTCACATTAAGCAAGGACCCAACTCCCAACAAATTCTTTTTGAGTTTTATAGGAAAGATGCATGAAAAATAAACTAAGCTTCAGTAGAAGGATTATACCCAAATAGCAATTCTGGATGAAATGGAATAATCGTCTCTGTTATTTTTATCATGCTATTATTTCAATATTAATTCTTCAGTGCTAGAAATCATTGTTACATTTAGAAAAATATAGATATAGAGTGATCACTGAACAGCCTTTGCATCAGTTCCACATATTTCTAGGTAGTCATTTGCTGCTCTATCAGTGTAAGCAGTTTAGTAATTTTGATCCTGTCTTCCAAAAATAGCCATGTATTTACGAAAGCTAGCAGAGAAATACTCACATCCTACTTCAGTATTTGCCCTTGATTGTTCAATAATGAGAAATTATCTTTCTTATTTCTATCATTCACAAATATCCAAATTAATTTGAATCTTCCACATAGCTTTCGCAAACCCTTCACCAGTAGCTACACTATATTCTTTAAGCTGTAAACTGCACAAGATCAGAAAAATAACTTCTATTGGAACTATTGCAATGGCTAAGATGGCAGCCCAAGACCTACAGAGAGAAACAACTTGCTTTATTTTTTTTTAACCCCAAGTTTTGCCTAAAATCTGTGCTAGAGTGATCAGATGGTTGAGAAGTAACAAGGGATTTAGAATTTATAAATTTGATATATTGACTCAGAAAGAAATATGAGATGTTTTAAATCTGCTAAAAAAACCCAACCAAACAAAATCCTCCTTCCACAGGTGATTAATTTCCACAGGTAGAAGAGTTAAATTTTATTTACTATAAGATAATACTTTATCTGTTTATAATCCCAGACATTACACATTTCAGTATTCTAGATGTTCTTTATTACAGAACATTTATTATCTCAGAATGTTTTTGCACCAGTTAAGTGAGCCATTGGCTAGTTTTTAAACAGGGAAGATTATGTTACTGATAGAGTTATGTTTATTGACTTCATATGCATATTTCCACGCATAGTGTCATATCTTGGATCCATAAAACTTAATGGCAGATATTATCTTGTGTTTGCTTGGGCTGGGTGAGAGATCAGACACAAAGTGTCTACTTTCAAACAACGGTTGGAAAAAGAGGTTGTTATTCTATATTCGGAGTTAAAGAATGAACAAATTTCAGAAGCATCAGATTTCATAGAGTCTGTTTATGTTTTATTCCACTATCAGAAATGTCTACTGTGGCAGGCCGGGGCTAGTTGTATGAGATTCAGCAAGGCTAAGTGCTGGGTCCTGCACTTGGGTCACAACAACCCCATGCAATGCTACAGGCTTGAGTGGCTGGAGAGGTGCCCAGTGGAAAAGGACTTGGAGGCGTTGATCGACAGCTGGCTGAATACGAGCCAGCAGAGTGCCCAGGTGGCCAAGAAGGCCAACGGCATCCTGGCTTGTGTCAGAAATAGTGTGGCCAGCAGGAAAAGGGAAGTAATAGTCCCTGAACACTGTGCTCAGTTTCAGGTCCTGTTACGGGTTTACATGGCAAGGTTTTGATAGCGGGAGGGCTATAGGGCTGGCTTCTGTGAGAACCTGCAAGAAGCTTCCCCCATGTCTGATAAAGCCAGTGCCAGCTGGCTCTAAGACGGACCCGACGCTGGCCAAGACCAAGCCAATCAGCAACAGTGGTAGTGCCTCTGTGATAACATAGTTAAGAAGGGGAAGAAAAAATAAACTGTGGTGAGACAAAAGTTGAGAGAGAGGAGTAAGATGATGTGAAAGAAAGAACTCTGCAGACACCAAGGTCAGTGAAGAAGGAGAGGGGAGGAGGTGCTCGAAATACTGGAGCAGACAGTCTTCCCTTGCAGCTCGTGATGAAGACCATTGTGAGGCATGTTGTTCCCCTGCAGCCCATGGAGGTCCAAGGTGCAGCAGATATCCACCTGTAGCCTGTGGAAGGGACCCCACACCAGAGCAGGTGTATGCCTGAAGGAAGCTGTGACCCCATGGGGAGCCTGCTCTGGAGTAAGCCTCCGCCAGGACCTGCGGACCTGTGGAGAGAGAAGACCACACAAGAGAAGGTTTGCTGGCAGGGCTTGTGACCCCATGGGGGACCCACACTGGAGCAGCCTGTTCCTGAAAGACTGCACCCCATGGGAAGGACCCATGCTGGGGCAGCTAGTGAAGAGCCGCACCCCATGGGAGGGACTCACTTTGGACAAATTTGTGGAGAACTGTCTCTCATGAGAGGGACCGTCATGCTGGAGCAGCGGAAGAATGTGAAGAGTCGTCCCCCTGAGCGATGAGGAGCGGCAGAGATAACGCGTGATGAACTGACCGCAACCCCCATTCCTCATCCCCCTGCGCTGGGTGGGTCGAATGTGTTTTAAGATCTGGTTTTCTTTCTCACTATCCTACTCTGTTTTGTCCATGATGGTAAATGGTGAGTGATCTCTCCCTGTCCTTATCTCGCCCCTTGAGCCTTTCATCATACTTCCTCTCCCCTGTCCAGCTGAGGAGGGGGAGTGATAGAGGAGTTTTGGTGGGCACCTGCCATTTATCCAGGCCAAATCAAAACAGGCCCCTCACTACAAAAAAGACATTGAGGTGCTAAAGCATGTCCAAAGAAGAGCAATAAAGCTGGTGAAGGGTCTAGAGAACAAGTCTTAGAAGGAGCGGCTGATGGAACTGGGGTTGTTTAGTCTGGAGAAGAGGAGGCTGAGGGAAGACCTTCTTGCTCTCTACAACTACCTGAAAGGAGGTTGTAGCAAGGTGGGTGTTGGTCTCTTCTTCCAAGTAAAAAATGACAGGACAACAGGAAACAGCCTCAAGTTGTGCCAGAGGAGGCTCAGACTGGATTTTGGGAAAAAGTTCTTTACCGAGGGGGTTGTCAAGCATTGGAACAGGCTGCCCAGAGAAGTGGTGGAGTCACCATTCCTGGAGGTATTTCAGAGACGTGTAGACATGGTGCTTAGCAGTGGACTTGGAAGTGTCAGGTTAATGGTTAGACTTTGTGATATTAAAGGTCCTTTCCAACTTAAATGATTCTTTGAGTCTATGTTTCTATTATTGCACCTTCTGGATAGCATATAGACCTTGTTAGACAGATATTTAATGCCATTGTAGCCTAAGAGGGAACAAAGTTGGAAAATGAATAAACTGATTAAAAGGTTCAGCATGAACAGGGCATTATTGAGCTGTATGTAATTTTGTATAACTACATTAATAAAATAAATAAAAAAATATTTATAATTAAGTCATTCATTTCCTGTTCAGATAGTTTATAAAACACAATCTCCAAGTTCACTCTTTCTTTGCAACGGAAATTTTCAAATAAAGGCAAATAAGTTATACTTATTAAGTTGCTGCAGTTGCTGTCTGTCTCTCAGTCTGCATGGTATTTCACCATAGCAGTGACTTCATGGTATTGATCAGGTGAAAACATTAAGCTAGATTGTGCCAGGCAGACAGGGTGATTTTTAAGTTACTAAACTACGTTCTAGAGAATAAGTTGCAAAGACAAATTTTCTCTGAAAATTCTTTCCTAAGCTTTTTTCTTGTCAATATATCCTCAGCTTTTGAAAGCTATCATGAGAACATGGAATAGAGAATCATCTGACATTAAAGCCTGTATGTTACTGTGATTGGTATTTTTCATGCTAGTAAAATGTACCGGAAGGCTGTGCTGCCATTCAGTGAGACCTGGACAGGCTGGAGACTTGGGCGCAGAGAAACCTGATGAAGTTCAGCAAGGGCAAGTGCAGGGTCCTGCACCTGGGGAGGAACAACCTCATGCACCAGTACAGGCTGGAGAGCAGCTCTGTGGAGAGGGACCTGGGTGTGCTGGTGGACGACAGGTTGACCATGAGCCAGCAGTGTGCCCTGGCTGCCAAGAAAGCTAATGGGATCCTGGGATGCATTAGGAGGAGTGTGGCCAGCAGATCGAGGGATGTTCTCCTTCCCCTCTACACTGCCTTAGTGAGGCCTCATCTGGAGCACTGGGCTCCCCACTTCAAGAAAGATGAGGAGCTACTGGAAAGAGTCCAGCGGAGGGCTACAATGATGATTAGGGGATTGGAGCATCTCTCCCATGAGGAAAGGCAGAGGGAGCTGGGCTTGTTTAGCCTGAAGTAGAGAAGGCTAAGAGGGGACCTTCTAAATGCTTATAAATATCTGAAGGGACGGTGTCAGGAGGATGGGGCCAGACACTTCACAGTGGTGCCCATCGACAGGACAAGGGGCAACAGGCACAAACTGAAGCATGGGAAGTTCCAGTTGAACATGAGGAAGAACTTCTTCCCTCTGAGGGTGACGGAGCACTGGAACAGGTTGCCCAGAGAGGTTGTGGAGTGTCTTTCTCTGGAGATATTCAAAACACTCCTGGATGCCATCCTGTTCAGCCTGCTGTAGGTGACCCTGCTTTGGCAGGGGGTTGGACTAGACGATTTCAAGAGGTCCCTTCCAACCCCTACCATTCTGTGATTCTGTGATTTTGCAAGTCTGAAGCATTATACTAGCTAGATGCAATAGCAGCAGCAAGGAAACTAACAAGACAAGGAAAAGGCAACAACCGGCTAATGTTCAGATTCACGTGAGACAGAGTGATATTTTACATCAACATTAAAGGGAAAAAAGAAATAAAGAATATTGTTATTGTCTTTTACCTCTTGCAAGATTCCTGCATATCTTACTTTACCTTGAATTATTAGGTGCTTAGGTAGCAACCTCTGCAGCACAGTTTCACTGTGAGCCACAGTCTACAGATTTGTAGTCCATATTCAAAATCATTGCAACTGCATGAGAACGGCAGTGAAAATGAAAAAAATTACAGGTCATGTCGTACGTCACCGACAGAAGGCAGGTATAGACTTGTTGCCCCACACCACTCTCGTCTCCCAGATATTTTGCAGTCAGATAATAGTAAACACAGAGAAGCCAAAAGGAACCCTGCCAACAGACAAAATCTCAATAATTGGTTCTCGATAACCTGAAAATCAGAATGTAGCATTTGACAAATGTGTGAAATGTATTAAACACAATGAAGTGTTGCAGCAGCAATAAGAATAATTAAAGGTGTGATGAAGCTTACACATTGACCCACTGCATTACAAAACCTAAGAAATTTCATTCAACAATAGCCATTATTCTCATTAAAAAAACCCAAAAATCATCTCATGTTACAGATCAGGAAAGCCAGTAATTATATACAGTCAAATACAGTTAAAGAGATAAAATATTCAGCAACAGAATATTTAGAAAATCTTGTCTTTTGCAGAAATTTTACCTTACCTAAAATAAATAATACAGTTCATACAAGTGTGATGAAAGGTACTGTTGTTATTGCTATGTACTGATATATTTATAATTAATAATATATTATTACTGATATCTTTTCTATGCAATTTATATTTCAGTTATCAGTAACTGTACGAGACTGGATTTTCAAAAACATGAAATAACACATCATATCTCATTTGTTGCCTTTTAAAATACATTTTAATTTTCAGTGATGGACTCCATGGTCTGTTTCAGATATAACTAACTTCTACAAAAATATTTATTAAAATTATGTGAGAACTTTAGAATAATTAATCAGAAAGGCCTTATTATTCAGAATTATTACAGTGGTTATTAATAGTGGTCCTTGCAGTTCTGAAACTTTTTGAATCTCTAATACACATTAATATATGTGCATTTATCACTTTCTTTGTGTTTTACTTCTGATATAGTAATTTCTGAAAAAAAGTGACCTTCTGGTATGTTGTGCCTGAAGTAATACTCTGAAGTTTATTTTACAGTTTAAACAATCTATCTCAATCTAATCTGAAAATCTTTATTTCTGGCAAACTGTATGGTTTGTCTTTAGTTCAAGTCCAGTATTTACTGTGAATCAAAATGAAATCACCAGATTCATTATTTGTGTGATCTGAGGCTACATTTGAATGTGCATCTCCAGCGAACAAAACTCACTGATACAACAGACCTTAAACACGGATGTTATCTTGCTTGTGTAATTCTGTCATTTGCTGAAGGACTTATATATGAAAAAAAAGATTTCTTTCCCTCAAAACGCATGGCTACTTAGTATATTTTAATGTATAATGTGAATAGTGGTATTGGAAAAGGACAGTATTTGTTTCCTTCTGGTTTTCATGTGGATGTTTTTCAGTCAACTGAATTTAAAGCCATTATATTCATTGTACACAGCTGTTAGAATTTTTATCCTTAAGAGTTGTCTAATAAGCAAAGCAAGAGCTAATTTACCCAGCATAATCTTTTTTATTTCTGTCAAGGTTGATGAAATAATGAAAGCTGAGAAACAGAGTATTTTTTTATTTGTCATCACTTAAAAGTTTTAACTCCATCTCTTCGTGAAATGTGTCCAGTACAACAACAGAAAGAAGGAGGAAAAAAAAATGGAGAAGTATCATTATCACAATAACATGTTGTCATGCACCTGTTAGTAGACAAGAACTGAAATTCTTCATATTATTTAGAAACACTTTACAAATATTCTACATTGAAGTTTGTGGCAAAAATGTTCTTGAATTCCCTTGAAGTTCCTCTTGTGAAATAAAAGTTTATTATCACTATGTTGTTCTTGAAGATTGAATATGTTGTTCAAGTTGAACAAATACTTCAGAAAGGTCCCCTTCCTCTCCCCATGCATTTTCCTCTCCCTTCTCTTCGCCACCCTGCCCTGCCCTGCCCTGCCTTGTCCTGCACTGAGCTGCCCTTCCCTTTTTTCTTACTGTGAACTGTGTGTGAATGCATGTACCTGTACACATGCAATCCAGAATAGTCAAATCTCTGTATATATCAGGTGACTGGAGAACACAAGATGTTTTGCTTTAAGTCTAAGTTTGAGAACAGTGAGAAATAGATGATTGATGTACAGACTTCCTTAGAATAAGAACAACATAAAAAGAAGATAATAATTTTTTACTAAAACTTTAGGCAGGATGAGTCTGCAGAAAACATTGTCTACCCTGCAAAGAGGGCAAATAGATTAGATATACAGAACTTAAAATATATTTTTAATATAATATCATAAATAGTATATATTTGAACAAAATGTAAAACACTGATTTATTTTTTATTTTGCAGCTACTGAAAAGTCTAAAGGTCACTATTCTACCTAGGAAAATAAAAAAAAGGCAGTTTAAGATTTTTGGGAAAGATAGTTCACTGAAGTTTGAAATAGCTCAAAAAACTGTGTTAGACTTCCAGATTCTTATTTCCTGATAGCAAAGTTTCATAAACTTTAAATTTAATGAGCAGTAAGTCGTTTGTCGATTGTAAAAGTTTTATACTGAATCATACTAGTTCAGCTGCAATGAGAGAGAGCTGAGAGACAAAATTTATTGAACTTATCTTTTATGCAGTGTGAATACATTCCAGTTGTTTCGCTTTCACTATGTTGGGAAGGTCACTGTTGGTCAAAAAATAACAGATTAATATTGTCAACAGTCCCATCCTTTCAGCCTTCTATATATTCAACAGATAAATGATATGCAAAAGGCAAATGGTTGCTGGAACTTGGATGCAAAAATAAGCAGTCTGAAGTATACAAGTGGGGGGCTAATAGGTTTTATTTCAAGGATTTTTGTTTATTTGAATATTTTGTCTTCTTTAGGTTAACTGATCATGCCATTTCAAAATCTCCTATTAGGTGAAAATAGAAGGGCAAATATCGGTCCAGATATTTGGGCTAACTTCACAGCTCTACTTCCTCTTGTTCTGCTGAAAATTTGGTGAGGATTCTTCAGTACGACTCCTTATACAATGGTAAAATACAAACACACAATTATGTCTATGAGTTATGAAGCTGTTTTGCAGTAAATGGCCCATAAGTATGCTTCTATTCTGTATTTAATGTTGTCTTACTTTTTGTAGAATGAAGACTAACTATGATTTCGCTCACACAAGCTTTTTTTCAGATCTTTTCACCTCAAAATCCAGGGGCTAAACATGTTGTCCTTACCTCCTCATCCTAGTAGAGCAAAAGGGACTTATATATGCTTCCTGAAAAAATATCCTCTACTTGAAAACATAGGAAGAGTCACAATAGTTGAGGTCAGATTTCCTCCTAAGTTTGTTTCTTATCTTTGAGAGTGACCATGAGCATTCACTTACAGAAAGAGCATAGGGAAAATGGAAAGAATGAAATGCTCCTTCCCTTGTTACACTTTCCTGGTTTCTAGAAAGTATGTAGTAGTATTTTTCGTGAGGATTAGAAGCAGCACAAGCCCTTTGAATGTCTATGTACCTGAATCAGAAGCATTACTGGACTGGGCATATAATGGACTGAGGAAATGGAGGGAAACATTAGATGTGATACATTAGGACACAAAGTGTAGAAGTTTATACTTAATTAAGTCAGTTTAATATGCCCTTATGTTCTCATGACCTAAATCACAACTCAAGACATTACATTTTAAGCAGTCTAATACCAAAATATTAATTTAAATCCAGGAGTCTTTTTCTCGGGATGTGGGAATTCTTCTCTGTCTCACCCCTATGCTGAAAAAGGCCTAAAACCTAGATGTCATACTTTTTGTGCAACTCCTCTGAACAGTAGGCCATTTGATAAATTGCATCTGCTTTTGGTAACACAAGTTACTTGTTCTAGACGGGAGTGTTGTATTTTGGTAGCCTGTGTGGACAGAACTACCCACTGAAATTCCTATTCAGGCATATTTCTGTGCCTAGGTTTTCTATTAGGTGTTTCAGGTAAAATGCTTATTCATTATATGGTCAGCTGGAATCAGTAATTGACTCTTAAGCCCCCTAGAGAGTCTCACTCAATTAAGCAGATAGGATCTCCCCCTGAAAGCCTGAAAGCTGTTTCTTACCTGTCTTCTGTGGCTGTGTAAGTAACATAAGTACTTAAATGCCAGTTGCGTTTTTTTGATCTGAATGCAAAGAAATGGTGAAGCCAGGAATAAGTTCATGTAACTTCCATGTTTTTAACAACATGAAAACAATATCCAAACCATCATTAACCATCTCCCTCACTGCTTCTACATGAGTAAAACAAGAGCAATACCATGTTGCCTAAACATTTCCTGAACCGGCAAAGAAAATATAACTGTGTACACCACACAATATATTAAGTGGGCATTTACAGCACATAAAGTTTTTGTTCCTCACCCCGTACATGTACAGAAGTACACTAATTTTACATTTAAGTACTTGAAATACCTAGGAGCAGGTAGTCCCTTGAATAACTCAGAAAAGGAAGAGATTTTTAACTGGATTTGATCAGTGGACTCAAATGCTTGAATATCAGTAGCATTCATCTAAACACTATTTTGGTTAATGCCTACATTTAGAATCTCTTGACAGCTGCAGTGCTGTGTTTTCTGCACCCATAGGTCTATTGATACATTAATTAAGGAATTTTTTTTTAAAGATTTGTGAGTGGGAGACAAAGGCTTTTATTCGGATGGTATTAAAGCTCAAAGTTAAAAGCTGAATTTATGTCTCCAATCAATGAAGAACATCATGTACAGTATAATATAACCAGAAGCCTTTTTATTTGAGACCTACTGTTGTTTTGATACTCGGTCTGTTGAATTCATGAACGCAATCACATTTCCTAGAGCTGTTTTTTTCATATTTCTGCAATCTAACTTTAAATGTTTTACTTTTTAAACTATGCACGAAACATCAGAGATATTTATAATGATCACACACAACGGATTCTGTATCAGTCTTTTGTATTTTTAATAATGTCACTTCTGGGTGAACAGGCAGTTTGCCTCCCCAAGGTGACATAGCTCTTCTCAGCATGCTTTTATTTTGTTTTTGGTGAAAGGCTTCTCTTTTTACATTCTCATGCAAACTGAATTATGTTATTGGAGAATAAATATCTGTATTCCTCCCATGGGATTTATATCTGTCTCAAGTAAGTGTTAGGTTTCCTTTTCACATGACCAAAACTAATAAGAACAACAGGAATAAACAGGAAAAATACATGTGTAATTGCAACATGTTAAACCGCAAGCAATTCAACAATATTCATCTTTGTACTTCAGCCCTAAAGTTGTTTCAACTGTGCCAAAACAATCTTGGATATCCTCCAAAGAAACAATTGTATCATACTGCATCACAATTTGAAATACTTTTATGTTTGTTGATGTGTGCTTATTTAAAAAAAAAGCAAAAAACAAAATAGCACTTCCTACCCATGTGGTTATATTGACTCCTGGGACTTAAGTTTCCTCACTTCTCCAGAAATCTTCTGTTGCTTCACTGATGTTGGTACTTTAGCAGTATTCAGAAAATATTGCTGTCCCTCATTACAGTTGAGGAAAAAAATTGCCTTTTAGGGTTTGGATGGTCTACTGTTGTTTTGAAGTATTGTTCATTAAGTATCCCTGTAATACATAAACTCTAATTGTTTAATCTTGTTAACTTTAAACATCAATGCTGTATGAAACTGTAAGAATTTGAAGTCTTTTAATCTGAATTATGATTAGGTGCTTCCAACGACCGGAAATTTTCTGTGATTAGATGTAATCAAAACTTCCATAAGTGTAACTATTCTCTATCCAGTGTTTTTTAAGAATCGTATCTTTTTCTGTGCATCCACATCATGCAAGTTTTGAAGCAGAAATCTGCATCTATCTGTGAACAGAACATGAGTGTGTCACTACAGGGATAACTGCAATCTGAAACTAAAATGAATAAACAGAAAACCAGAATGAATTTGAGCAATCTCTAAAATACCTCTGTTATTTATGTTTTCAGAAGTGGACTTCAGAGCACCAAAGTACTCAGATACAAGGATAAATATTTAGGAATCTTACCCATATCTTTCTCTTAATATATCTCTGGCCAAGATCTGTGTTCAGCTTATATGAATTGTCTTTCAAAATGAGAATACTGTTTATGCAGGCAGGTGTCACTTGTGGAAAACATTCAGATACATTTAGTTAGCCACAAGAATAAGAAATTTTGTACCATGGACTCAGAGAAAACTGTAGTGGAGGCATCTTTATTGCCTAGAGTCAGCCCACAGTGATGTATGTATGTACTCTATGCATGGCCAAAGTGTGAGAGATTAATATTGCCCAAAATGAATAGTGTATTCAAAGTCTCTATTCATTGTACACACCGTGAAGATGTGTGGCATTAGAAGTTTCTCAAGGAAAACCTATTTGGCCTCACGTCCTTTTGCAGATAGTCACTGGTTATTCATAGGCAACATGTGTATATACATGTGTGTGTGTATGTCTACTCACTCGGAGCTTCCAGAACCTTCACAAATGGCATTAGGCATTTTTCTGTATATAATTGAAATGAGCCCATTAATCTTTGACACAGGAACAAAAACTTGAAAGAAAAGGGCAATTTTATTTTTTTTTTTAAATTAACTTTGTTCCTCTCTTTCAAAACAAAAAATACACTCTCACTTCTGACAGTGGTATATGTGGAAGATGAAAATCATAATGCTGATTTGGTGCTGTCACAGTACCAAATGTGTAGAACCAGGAGTTTTAAGACATTATCAAAGAAGTTAAAAATTATGTTCTAACAGCCATCAGAGGGTTAATTCCAAATTCTCTCTTCAGCTATTTTGTGGGCAAAACACTACAATCACGACTAATAGCACTTAGAACAGCAGGAGGACAAAATAAAAAGTCATAAAATATGTGTTCTGAGAAGTTCTTCCTGAAAGATTAGAAATATCTAAGCTGGGAAAATCACATCAATGTATGTCACTTTCTTATTTTAAGGGCTTAAAAAAGGCTGGTTGTGTTTTGTCTGGTTCTGGAGGTGAAAATCAAACAAGGGACTTGTTTATTTCATTTTAGGGAGAGAAATGAAAATCATAAAAAAGAGAAAGAAAAATAGAGAGGAAGGAGAAGGAACACAGAAAACTGATCATCAGAAAGTGTCCAAGGAGGCTATGAACTTACGCTGTAACAGTAACATAAAAATGTAAAGGACTACTTCAATAAAAATCTTCTTCCCAATGACCATTGCACAATTGCCTTCAGAAGAACAGTAATTGCCTTTCATATGACATTTGTGAAGGGTTATTAGGTATATAACCATAGACGTTCTATAATGTGAAACAGAAAGTCAGCACTAGAACAAAGACGAGAACTTCTATGTTTTTGCAGTTTCATTATAAACTAAAACAAGTCACATACTTATTGAATAAATTGGATAAATGCTGGTCATCTATTTACCTACCAATCTGCACATTAATATATAAATGCATAGATGATGTATATATACGTAGATATACAGAAATACACACATTGATAATTTTAACCTTTTTTATGTTTTCTGTTTCATGTTTTAGTTCACATAAAACTCTGGGACATGATACTATGATCTTCTGTCTTTGCTACAGCTAAGCAGCAGTGAGCTGGGATGGCTTTTTTATCTTCTGCTAGATCATTTGATATTTCTCTTTCTCGGATTAGACAACGTAGAGTTTCAGTACTTCAAAATATAATCCCCAGAACAGCATAACTGAGCATGTTCAGCTGTGCCCTTGTTACTAGTGCACCTCTTCATGCAGCATATTTGTTCTCAAACACTGTGCTACTAATGTCCTTAATTTAATGGGTAAACAGCAACAAGATGAGGTACACAGCCCTAATGATGCCTTGAACTACAGTCAGACACTTCTCCAGTTCCTTACAGTGAAAGAATTATGCATATGGTCATGTGTAAGGCAATGCCCAACCTTTTCTACCACACTAATTAGTGGAGATATATAGTGAACCTGCATTGTAATGATGTTTATATGAACTGTCAAATTTGTGACTTTCATGTTTTGCTACTGATAAGGCAATATCCTGTTGCCTATTAAAACTTGTCTGTTGCTGATATTGCTTAACAACTCATGATGATCTGAGAAGACTAACAGCCCACTGCCTTGAAAGCCAAGATGATATTCATCAACTATAGCATGCCTCGTCAGCCAGAGCTACATACGTGGCACTGCCATTCCATTTTCTACACTCCCAGTTCTGCTCAGGCAAAGCTTTTCCACCTGCCTTTTTCTGACCAATTAGTGGAAATTCAGCTTTTTTTCCAGTGTAGTGAGTTAGCCTTGGTTAACAGCTTGTGGGTCAAGATACAGACAGAGAAATCACTCATCAGTCAGTGTCATGAGTAAAATAGACTTGACTTTGGGGAAAAATAGTTTAATTTACTGTCAAGTGAATATATTTGGATAGCAAGAAACAAAAGGACAAACATTGAAACAATACTTTTCCTCCCCCCTTTCGCAGGTTCAGTTTCATTCCTTCACTCTACAAGCAGCACAGGAGGGATGGAGTTGGGGAGTTATGATTGGTACATAGTAGTTTCTTTCTCTGCCATTCCTTCCTGCTCACATTATTCCCCTGCTCTGAAGTGTGGTCTCTGTGGGTTGCAGTTCCTTCAGAAAACATCTGTCTGCTCTGGCGGGCTGCAGTGAGTAACTGCTCTTCCATGGAGCACCTCCCCTTCTTCCTCCTTCTTCTCTGACTCTGGTGTTTGTGCTGCTGTTTATCACTGTTTTTGTTCTTCCTCTGCTGTCCGGTGTTTTGACATTTTTTATTTACTTCTTCCCAGAGGCTCCACCAGTTTGGCTTCTGGGCTCAGCTGTGTGCTGCAGCGGGTCTGTTGGCACTGACTGGAACTGTCTAGCATTGGGCTGCCCCAGCCCCTCTTCACAGAAGCCACCTCTGAAACCTCTGCAGCCAATATCCAGACGCTTGCACCTAGTAAACACGAGCATTCAGGCTCGACATAGCACTACCATCAAATTCACAGTGCCATGGAGGAAGAGGAACTGGATATTGGTGGTGTCTCTCCAGATCTAAATCATTCCACGGCTGTTCCAACCTGACCATTTCTCTCACAGCCAGCTCCTCCTCCCTCATTTCTGTGTTTCCAACATCAGTTGCTACACTGAAAAGCTACAGAGAAAGTTGGGACCTATTCAACCAACTCAATAAGATTCAGAGTCTTACTGTTTTGGGGGTAGATACTTAGTCTCAGGGAAGGCTGTGAGACCCTGTTTTCTGCCCATGCTTTGTGTGAATTAAGTACAGTAAGATCTGACTAAGTGAATGATTCAAAAGAAACTGCAGAAAATCTGTAATCTAGATAAAATATCATAATTCTCTATGGCATTTTTATAATGAGAATTAGTGGCAAAAAAAAAATCCAAAACAAATTTAAGTTTCAGTCTATTTTTCAATTTACATTCTTTTCTGTATACTGTCAATCCATTTTTGATTAGCATGCACCATCTCAGCTTTTGAATTTATCCTACATGAATGCACACATGTACATATATCTTCGTGCATGTTTCTACGTATATACAAAATATATCATAAAAAAGTTAACCCCAAAATAGTTAAATTATCTTAAAAATTAAAAATATTGTTACAAGAAAATTTTTAAACACTTAACATTTAATCTTTAACATTAAAGATATTTATTTCCCTGCACTTCCACTGTTGTGGAGGAGGAGAGTTTTCACTTTGTCTGGAATCACATTATCAGATTGACAACATGAAGTTTAACTCAGAGATTGGAAATATTTATAGTTTTTTATTACATATATTTTACAACTGTTTTCAATATTCAGAGCTATATACAGTATGGTAAGAACTCTAGGTCATGCTTCTAATGGCAAAGAGCTAACATACTTCAAGCTAGTACTAACCAGAAGAGCCTCATGCATCTAATTACCAAAGCACTGTAAAGTACTCACCTCGAGATTATTCCAGGGTGAACATCAAAGCTCTGACTGGACTCAGATAAGTCTGTGTCCTTAACTGATTATTACTCAAAGCTCCTGAACATGGAAACAGTGCTGAAATCCCAAGGCAACAGACTTACTTATTTCTTAACTCTAGTCAGGGTGGAAATTAAATCCTTCCATTACCCCACTGTCTTAGCTTTTTTTTATCTAACAAAGAAATACATGCAACTGTGAAAAAATTATAATAGTATAGGAGAAGAATTTTCGTTCTGGAAACTGGTAAGAGATGTACAGCAGGGGAGGTGAGCAACAGGTCAGATCTAGTGTTTGCTGTTCTTTTAACACATCAAATGTATGCATCAGATTCAGAACCCCCCCTTCAGATTCACCCAAAGGTAGTATCAGAAGGTATTCTTACATGGCATAACTATGAGTATTTGCGTAGCCATGCAAGTATAAAACTCTTTAAGCCTTCCACTAACCCTGAACGGGGCTAGTGGGACTTTCTGAGACCGATTCATGTTATCATAGTAACCTTCTCAATACACCAGGGCAATTTAGAGTAAATTAAGTCACAGTTTTAATATATCAAAATAGGAATGACCTGTTTGAAGTATTGCCAGGTTGAAAAACACTGTAATTACTTTCAGATGCAAAGTATTTTTTCCAGAGAGTTAAGCTTCTTGACTCGGTATCTTTGTGTTCTAAGACCTCTAAATTGAAGGTCAGTCGAAGAAACCTCTGTCTTTTTAGAAGTGTAAAAAAACTTATGTTTTTTTTAAGGAAAATTATCATTGATCTAACACTGATGAAACTCAGAGAAACTGTCTGTGTTATCAAGCTGTCTCAGAGAATTACGCTATCCCTTACTTATTGCTCTGTCTTGTTTTGTTCCTTATCGTGTTTTTGAAACAATTTTGAAACACTTAAATGTCTGCTCTAGAGTGTTTTCACTCTTAAAAGCAGGTTAACATGCAGGAAATCTTTGCCACCCTAGGCAGCATACAACAGCTGAAAAAGGTCTCATGACTAATCTGCAGTCAGCTAGTCAGGCCACTCACCTGGGGCATAGGATAGGCACCAGGATATGCTCATTGTCCCTCTCCTCTCTGATGATGAGCAGACAGACAGGAGCTTCCTGACAGTACTTGAAATATGTAAATGCTCATGTGCAGAAGTCTAGGGTTAGACACTTACAAATAATTTCCAGGGCCACATTAATGTAGTGGTCACAAGACTAGGTGTTACTCACATTTTTCAACCAAACATACAGTTTAAGTCCCTAACAGTCTTTTGTAGATGTCATATCTTGTTTTAATTCTTCTAACACAGACCTCAATGTTGTATCTTGGCAGTCAGTTGCACAGACTATGCATATGTTTTGGGTTTTTTTTTCCTCCATGTGAAATCAAAAGAGTCTTATAAGAATTAATAGTTTTAAACAAATAAAAAAAATAATGAATTAGAGGAACAATCCATACTACTGCATTTTAAAGTAATAGGTGTTAATGTTAAGGCCTGTGTCCAGTCTGTAATAGTGAGTTTTATCTAAAGACCATTTTCTTAATTTTAAGTCTAGGAACTTCTGAATAATTATACTTTTTTATCTTTCCATTCAGAAAGCAATGTGGATGATATTTATCTTTATAGTAATACCACGTGTGTAGAAATTTTTTTTTGGACCTCATCTAGCTATGGCATTTCCTGATTTCCATGTCACAAAAGAATTTCCTTTAAGTAATTATAAGAACATTTGCTTCTTCAACAAGTCCCATTATAATTGTGCTTTATTTTGTGTCTCATACTATAGTACTTTTATTTATACAAATTAAATTAAAACAACAACTTTTTGGTGGTCTTTTAGCAATGAACTTGATAATTACAGCAGGGAATTATATAAGACTCTAGAAGACACCCTACTGCTATTGAACATCAGTAAAGATGTGAGACCCTAATTCTTTTAGATGTTTCAAAAATAACTTCATTTTAAATTACTTTATAGTAATTAAGTTTTATTCTTTTAGATGTACGATTTACTTTGCAAAGAAACATATATAATTTTTATAACTGTGGAAAAGTACAGTACTGATTTACAAGTAAGATATATACCACTGCTAAGACCCCTAATATGTAAAATTTAATGCTTGTTAAATACCACAAATTATAAAAGGTTTTTAAACTTTTAGACTTAAGACTTTCATATATTTTAGTTTTTTATCTTCTATGCCCTAGAACTTTTTCTACCAATCGGCCTATAGTTTTGATGTTTAAGTGCTGCTCTGTACTTTGACATTTTCCAAGCCGCATGACTCCTGTGGGATTCATCAGGGAAAGCCATTAGTGCACTCACTGGCGTAAAACTTGCATGATGTTATAAATCTTTTAGCAAGTGAATTTGGAAGATGTTTTTGTGAAGGTTATGTGTGTAAGGTAAGCTACATTACATGAGCCTTCAATGTGCACCTTCAACATTACACTTCCTGACGTTTAATAAAATAGTGATTGCAAAAACCTGCATCCTCAGAGGCCTTGTTATGCCAGTACCAGTGAGACGGGAGTACTCTCAGACTGTCTTCTATGCTTTAGTTGCAAAAGAATCTGTTTTATTTTCCTGAGCTATGTAGCAAAATCTGATTCTTTGGAGGATTTTACTTTTTATCCTTGCAGGTTTTTATAAAGCAACATTTTACTGCATTAAATACAAATAAGCATTTAACTTCAGAGAAGACTGCGTATAAATGAACAGACGTTTCAAAACAAAAGAAATTGCTTGTAGCTGATTTATACTATAAAGACTTCTTTGTTCTGCTCTTGTCAGTCTATACAATTTTCATACATCTGTATGAAAGTCAGTGCTCCTTGATTTCATGTGCCGAAATTGTCTTGGAAGAGTAAAAGAATGTGTGCTTATATCTACTGAACTCTTGCTTACTTTGTAACTAAAACAAATGATGGCAGGGTAAAGTGAAACTACCTCAGTTCTTCTTTTTAATTAACATTTATGATTCATAAATCTGGAGATAAAACCAAAAATTGACAACTTCTTAATATTGCCTGCTCAGAGAAATCGAACTGCAGTTTTAATCTAATGTCTATACTGGAAGTTAGTGAATATTGGTAGCATTCCGCAATTTTCAGAGCTTGTCCCTCACATGAGATAGTTTTTAAGCTTTGCCTTAATTTATCTCTTTCAAGCTCTGCAAAGCAAAACTAGAAATGCAAAATGATTTGCAGCTCAATTTATTAGGTACCTGTTGTCACTTCAAGGAGCCTGATAACATGTTAGTGTTCTAATTTGTATCAGGACACACTTCTGAAGCAAGTCTCCCATTCTTTCCATGTACTGAGCTCTGACTGACTTCACTGAGTAGTTTCAGAACAGCTGAAATTCCTGCTGTCTACAACTGAAGGGGAAGCTGCACTCTCAAGGCATAGCTATGCTTCTCCGTCTGCTGTTGGGCATTCAGTCCACTGGCCCCAGCTCAAGCTGTTCACCAGTAAGATCCCTGAAATACGTGTCCTGTGGGCACCTGGTACTCAAAATCAACTGTTTTACTCAACAGATCCTCTGCTGTTTTGCTACCCTACCTGCTAATACTGCCTTGGTCTCCTAGGACCAGAAGACATCACTCATTTCAGACTGCATTTCCACTGACGGGACATATCTCATAGCCCCAGCTTTCTTAATTCTACTGGCTATATGAGGAGGTGGCTATTTGGCTTAGACTATGCAGCTACTGGTGCCTAGAGCTAGGTGAGATAGATCCAGACCAGAATACTAAATAAATTTTAACTTTATTACTACTTTACTATTCAATAAAGTAGATTCCTAAAACATGTGCTGAACTGATGCTTTCCTTGAATCAAGTTTCAAAAGTGTCCAAAATAATATTTTGACCCTGCAACCAGAGTCCTGTGGGAAGAGGCCTGTGTTGTAACACAGATTAAAATTAAAGGAGAAGAATGCTTCCTGTAAAATGTTAATTAAGCTTAGGATCAGCTACTCTAACAGTTTAACACCACCATCTATAAAGTTTGATTATATAAACATTTCTCAATCTTTCTTCACAAACTCACTTCTTAGAGGGCATCATTTTCTTTAGCCACCAAGAAACTGTAAGAGATCTTATATAGATATAATTATGTAGATAAAGCTTGTTAGGTATGTGGGTCATGGTGAAAATATAACTTCAAGCATGCTTGCCAGTTGCAGGCTGTAATGAGACACACCTTTGGGCAATTTCAGGATTTTAAATGAAGAAAAAACTCAGTAACATTTCCAAGGGCCAGTTAAAGAGATTATTTTTAACAGGATTAGCACTGTCAGCATCTACAAACCGTCATTTTGATTAAACTATTGAAAGCTTTAACTTCAGTGTTTGGAAAAAAAACCACACCCCACAACCAAACAAAACCAAACAAGAAATATTGAGTAGTTTAGAGAAATACCAACTTCATCCGTCTAAAGATCTGATCTCTGTAATTATTACCATCACTAATGGGTTAATAGCAAAGGTCTTCCAATCTTAAAAGTCCTGCTGTGTTGCTGTGTCAGTAGAAGTCATCCTGAAAGGATATATTGGAATGTATAAATAGCTCTCAAATGTAGTGCCAGCTTTCATTTCTAAAAATATATTACGAATAATAATTAGAAGAATGATCATCGTTGATTGGTCAGAAGAGAATGATTTTCTGTCTTGACCAAACAAGTAGACTATTGATTTTAATATCTATCAATGGTCAAAATGACTACAGTTAAATGTTAAATTGTACCTTTCAAATATAGAAACTTCTCATAAATTTAGGGATGTTGTGGTCAAGATATAGGAGGAGAAATGAAGCAGTTAACTTAAAAGAATCATCTGGCTTATGAATGACTACTGCTGGGGAATATTCCAAATGAAAAGATATATAAAGCAGGCTGTTGAGCTGCAGCTCTTAGTTATAAGAAATGTAGCTGTGTTAAACAAGACTCCTAGTAGTCAAAGAAATGCTGGTATGTTAACATTTCTTTTTATGGAATGAAGACACTGTTCCTTGATTTCTTGACCTGCTTTGATATTTACTTTGAGATTCTCACTGAAAATTGCTAAATATTATACGGGCAAGTATAGTTTCATTTTAATTGCATTCATTTCATTGACTTATCAAGACTATAATTAAAAATCTTTCATTTTTTTTTGCATAGACACAGGACAATGATGACATTTTCTAATTGTTTCTTTCATGCTTGTTTTAGCTGGGAAATGTGTTTTCCCTGTCTTCTCTGTTCAGAGTGACATTTTATCTACTAACTAAATATTTGTTTTTAATACCTGCAAGATCACTTCTTCTCAAAAAAGAACTTTCTTTTGCCCTCCCTTATATAGCAATATTATCTGAGAGGCTTGTACTGACTTTCTCTATCTCTTAAAAAAAAAAAAAATCTTTGATGACTTTCAATATCAGTTCTGTGCTTGAGGTAACTGCATCATGAATGTTCTTGACTTGAATAGAGTTGTTTAAAAATAATGTTCTGGTTTTGAACACATTTTGGAAGTTATTTTGTCATACTTGCGAAACATATTAAGCAGCAGATAATCTGTGTTGCTACTGATCTAATTACTAATTCAGAACAGATCTGCCAAAACAGCTAATGGTACAGAAATCCAACTACTCATTCAGATTTCTCAAATTTATTTTAGCACAGATTATGCATTTACAAACATAAAATAACATACAGAAAAAAATCATTATCCTTGGATAGATTGAGTCAACATATAAATATCAAGGACACCACTCTTCTATGATTTAGTTTTAGGTAGTCCTGCAAGAAGCAACGAATCAGATTCAATGATCCTTATGGGTCCCTTTCAGTTTGAGAAATTCTATAATTCTATGTATCTGTGATTCTATAGTAACAAAGATAATTGTTTACTATCACTGGCCTAGTGAAAGATTTACAGGAAAATCACACTTCATGTAGTACCTTTAGGAAGCAGAAGAAGTCATTTGCTGCACGGAACAGTAGCTTACTCCTCATGTAAGGCACTATATACGCTGGTTTACCACTTATACACAAAAGCATATTTTTTCCCTTTTTTTGGATATTATATGAACATTACTAATGTTCATCCACAGACTTGACTTCACAGAGCAAAAGAGAGAAAGGAAACAAAGAAAGGAAAGACAGAAAGAAAGGAAGGAAGGAAGGAAGAAAGAAAGAAAAAAAGGAAGAAAGGAAGGAAGGAAGAAAGAAATGAAAGGAAGGAAGAAAGAAAAGAAAGAAAGAAAGAAAGATAGAAAGAAAGATAGAAAGAAAGAAAGATAGAAAGATAGATAGATAGATAGATAGATAGATAGATAGATAGATAGATAGATAGATCGATCGATCCTTTAGTCTGCTTTCATGGGAATGGTGTTTTTACTTATCCAGCTCAAGAAGCCGAAGCTTGTAAATAGGTACTAAAAAAAATGAGATTCTAGCATTATGTCTCTTTTTTCTTTCTTCTTTCTGTATTCTATTTACTTCTTATTGATTTCTTAGGATTCTTCTCATGCTGTAGACTTACAGAACATGAATGCAAATGTGGGTACACAAAGATATTAATACACATAACTCATACAAAATGAGAATTGAACTGAAAACTAAAATAGTAAAATGTGAATATCGCAAAGGAAAGCAATGAAAAGCTAATAAGTACCCGTATTACAATTTCCTTCTTGGTCTCAATCTAGATGCACTACTTTTCAGTCTTAAATTGTAAAGTGTCCAAATACACCACAAATATACATGGAGTTATTTCTGTCAGGTGAAGGGCTTTTTTTTTAAATTGTGTTCTTATGTAGGATATTAATATATTTATATATTCATGTGAAAAAACTGCGTAAGAGTGGAAAAAATTCTTGTCTTATCTCTCTCACTCTCTCATCTCTCATCTTATGAAGGGCAAAGTTTAGTTTTGTTTGTATGACTGACAAACAATAACTAGACTCTGGATTATGTGGTCTGAGTATGTTTATTGCATTACACAGTTCCCTTTCCCTTTTTTACCTCTGTTTAGATGTAGTAAGTAAAAGGGATGTCACTAAAGTGTGTCACAGAGCAGCATGAGCAGATAGCTCCATCAGCATGGATCAGAGTCAGGATCTGAATTAGTGAAGTGCCTAGCCAGGATTGCACAAGCAGGCAGAGACCAAAGGCCAGGGCTGGAGCTTAAATACAGCTTCCAAGTGAAGGTGAGGTGCAGGGACCCCACTTCTCACAGCTCTTTCTTCCAGCAGTCTGTTCCACGCTGCCCTTCAGCACAGGCAGCCAAAAAGCTGGAGAGGGCTAGGTTGCGCTGAAGGGCCTGAAAAAGTGTTATTTAAACAACAAATGTTAAAAGTATTTTTTTTCCTTCCACAGGTGAGTATAATTTATTATCGCATAATATGAGTGCTAATAAACTTAATACATATTAACAACAACATATTTTTTGTCTTAATATCTGTAAAAAGGAACATAGGTGATCTGATTCAATATGGTGGTGGAAAATCGATGTCATGAAATATTTGTATTTCTTTCTAAAACTAAAAGCAAACTCTTCAGTTTCTTACTTGCCACTGAACAGTTAAACATTCACAATTGATTTTGTTGATTTATCTTCCTGAACTTCACGTTTTTCCTTGTATGACAGAAATCCCTGGTCAAATCTGAGAAATCGTCCATATGATGCAACAACTTATCTCTTATTTTGGCCACCACTGGATAACTCACAGGAAGTAAAAAGAAAACAAAACAAAACGTAACTGAATTATTGGACATGCAGTCCAGTCAACTTGCTTGCCAACACAAGAAGCAAAAATTGCAGAACATTTGTATAAAAATTCATCAATTACTGCATACGCTTATATTAAATATAATTTGTGTTTATTAATATTACATATTTTCCCTTTTGTCTTTACTAAAACCACTCATTAGAAGAGCATTGTTAGAGAACGTAAATAAAAGTTTCCAGTAGGCTGACTTTATTTTCTTTTTAACGTGTTCCTACAATGGGACAAAGTGAAACTGACTATGTTGTTATGCTATGGTGCAACATAGCATGGCAAGTTCCTATTCCCACATATTGATCATTACTTCTTTGTCCTGTAAAATATCTAGGAAGAAGATCTTCTTTAAAGGCATTTAACCTTCCCCCATATGATTCATCCTGCTTAGAACTTCTTTGGATGTGATGGCTTGGTTCAAATTCCTCATCTAAACCAAGTCAAACTGAAGGTCTGAAGATAGGGCTGCTTTTTACCCAGGTGACTGACATAGGTTTCTATATTTATGTGGGCGTCTGTGTATTTCTGTATATGCATATGTGTGACATAACAGCTGATAAGCATGTATGTAGAGGGTGAAGGAAGGGGTTAAAAGGGATTTTAATAGAAGTGGCATTACCTAATAGTTGCTGTGCATTTAAAAAACTGATAGTGCTTAGCTATTGTCTAAATTAACTGAAGCAGAGAGTCTTGCTTCTCCATACAAAGGGGTTAGTTCCTGATAGGGGCTGGGAGTCGCCTAGAACCGGTCAAGACCGACCCTGCTGTATGGATGGGAGCCAGGAGAGAACTGAGTTTGTGCAGAAACAAAGGTC
>Ga0065711_1029516_pt1 | contig 35880 bp, 17 predicted proteins | sample Hoacrofraction12_FD_59098 | JGI IMG/M metagenome (GOLD analysis project Ga0065711, IMG submission 59098) | Hoatzin crop microbial communities from Cojedes, Venezuela - Epithelial fraction 12 v2 (version 2) | ecosystem: Host-associated > Birds > Digestive system > Esophagus > Crop | place...
GGGGGGGGGGGGGAGACCAGTGAGTTCTTTAGCTTTTTACCTCCTAAAACATACATTGTAGTAGAAAAGGTAGAATATGCCTTTCTCATATAACTTTTTTTTTCAACATGATGAATTAAATCTGCTGATCAATAGCTGATGGAGTTCAATAGATAGAGTTGATCTTTATCCTTTGGCTGAGGTGCTAAATGCAAACTCCTTTCACTGATATTAGCACAATTAATGCAGATAATCTACTATCTACTCTCTGATAATCTATACTATCTACTATCTAATAATCTGTGTGAATGTGAAACCTGATCTGAAGTTACACAGAACATCAGCAATATGAAGAGGTGTGACATTCCAATGAAAAATGAGACTGTCTGAATGCCTTTTAGTAGCTTGTAGGGAAATGCGGTACATATAATAAAAAATATGGGTTATCCCCTCTACATTTCTAAAGCTTCCATGACAGGCAGTGTCATATAAAAGTTCCGGCTTTTGTCTTGAGGTATTGCCTATGTGAAAATTCAGCTAAATCTGTTGACATATGGAAGTCAACAAAACATGACATTACAACTCATTATGTTGCTAGTTTGCTTTCCAGTATTTTATGAAAGACCATCCCTGCTGAACACTGGAAGACAGGACTGAACACAGGGCAAGACAACTCAAACAGTTACAGTGCCCAGTTCCCTATTGCCTTAAGAACTCGTCATACATTTGTGAACTTACTTTGCTCCGGTGTTATACTCTCTTGGCCTTCAAGGATCGTGTCCAGAGAATGGCAACGAAGCTAATGAGTGGTCTAGAGAACAAGTCTTACGAGGAGCGGCTGAGGGAGTTGGGGCTGTTTAGTCTGGAGAAGAGGAGTCTGAGAGGAGACCTTCTCGCTCTCTACAACTACCTGAAAGGAGGTTGTAGTGAGGCAGGTGTTGGTCTCTTCTCCCAGCTAACTAGCCATAGGACGAGAGGCAATGGCCTCAAGTTACATCAGGGGAGGTTTAGATTGGATATTAGGAAAAATTTCTTTACTGAAAGAGTGGTCAGACATTGGAACAGGCTGCTCAGGCAAGTGGTGGAGTCCATCCCTGGAGGTGTTCAAAAAATGTGTAGATATGGCACTTCAGGACATGGTTTAGTAGGCATGGTGGTGTTGGGTTGACGGTTGGACTTGATGATCTTAGAGGTCTTTTCCAACCTATAATTCTATGATTCTATGATTCACAAGGCTATTCAGTCTGATCTAGATGCTGCCATTCATCCTAGGGAATGATGATCCTAGCAAGACCTGACTTCAGAAATCCCACGCCCTGAAGACCGGGCGAAAGTCTGGAGCAAAGGAGATATACCCTTAGTGATAGAGGATCAGGTTAGATCAGGTACAACGGGATCAGACCAGACAATATTTCTCCTCAGTAGAAGAGAGCCATGGACATACTGGGGAGTGGTGGCCTGCTGGGCACATCCTGAGTCAGCGGGCGCATCCCCAGTCGACAGTCTTGGTCTCACAGCTTGTCGGGTGGCCTATGCAGCTCTCTGGTGGCCTTTTCTGCTGTGGGGCTGCAGCATGTTTCTTGTGGGCTGGTCTCAAGCAGTGGCCTTCATTGGTCCCATCTGGCAGTGATGGTGGAGTTGGCCACTTGAGAGGAAAGTTTTGAGAAGGCAGGTAGGAAGGCCCTTTGCCCTTCTTGCAGGCAGGCACATCTGCTGCAGCAGGGCTGCTGCTGCCCTTCCCACAGGGCACGTCTGTCCTCATTCCTCCTCAGCAGGAGCGAGTGGAGCCCTTGGGGGCCCCTCATTCCCAAAGATGTCTCTCCTTCACACTCAGTGGCGGGGGGACAGAGCCAAGAGGGTCTGAGAGGGTTTGCTTGGTGGTTATCACCCACGGATTTTTGCTCTGTTTCCTTTGCCACAGGTAGGACCAGTAGGAGCAGACAACTGCCCAGGCCCTTTGTGCTGTGGAGGACTATGTCTGCCTCAGAGGTGTCTGGGCAGTTGGGGTCTGGCTGCAGCGGGCCTCTTCGGCTAGCCCTTGGCCCAGCGCCTCCAGATAAACAAGCCTGGTGGGGGAGTCCCATTGCCATGGCTTCTCCTCAGAGGCAGTGTCCCTGGCAGAGCGACCTTGGTTCACGTGTCCAAGCGGGTGGGATCAAAAGCTGGCTCCTCACTATGTCCCACATCAACTCCATACAGCCACCCCTCGATCCGCCCCAGGGAAAGCAGAGCTGTCTACTCGTGCTCCTATATCTGCAAAAGGTTCACCTGCCCCAGGGCCTGTCTTCAGCCAAGCAGCTGTCCTCCTGTGTTTCCAGAAGGACCTGCTGGCTATCCTGTAGGAGCACAAACTGTCCACCAAGGAGATACTCAGGCTTGTGGCCAGAAGGAGAGGCTGTCGTAAGCTGAGGGAAGCCTTCAACAATGGTGGGGACGTCCACCTGGGAAGCCAGCCTGTATACCTGCTGGCCATCATCTTGAAGGTGAATTTCAGGGGAGAGTGGCATGGAGAAGTTTTTCTCTAGCTGGGGCCCTTCCTGAAGGCACTGGATATTGTTCCACAAGGCAACTCTTGATGGAAGGGGAAAGAGGTGGCAGTATTTTAGCAAAAGTTGTCCCTCTGCTGTAGCCCAGGCATGGCCAGGGAGCCTAACTTTGAGGTGGGCTTGAGTGAAATCAAGAGCTGGAAAGCAACACCGTGCTGCCTTCCTAAAGTGCAGGAGCATTGAAAACTGACTTAGGGCATCTGGAAAGCTACACAACAACACTGCTGCTTTTCACCTGCCTTAGGAAAGCCTGGGTGATGTGTTGATAACATGCAATTTATTAACGTTATGTTCCTGTTCCCTCAGGGTGGCCAACAGGTTGCCTGAAGACACCCTCCTACTCCTCCTCAGACGATTGCTCTCCCTGCTCCACAACTCTGGCCACAATCTTGCAACCAGGAGGAAGACTGCCAGCAACCTTGCCATCTGCATTGGTCCAAATCTGCTCAGCCCAGCCAAGGACCACCTGCTCCCACTGGAAGTGCTGGTGGAGGTGACCTAGAAGGTACGCTGTATCTACCAGCTGGCTACAGCCTTGCAGGCCCATCAGAGCTTTGCTGTTCAGAGGTACCTTGCTGCCTGCTCTCTTGAGCAAATGCTTGAGGAGTAGTTTCCTGCAAGAGCAGCCCCACAGCTGCAGCTTTCTGCACAAAAGCAAGGGTCAGGAATGGGAAAGGCTGTATGGTCTGTTTTCAGCCACCTGGGTTGAACTCAGTGGTTTGATCTGTGCAGGGGAAGGGGCTGGTGGAGTTTCTCATAGAGTACTGCAGGTGAATCTTTGGGGAGATGATGACAGGCCCCCTCGGTCCCTCAGCCAAGGAGTCACCAGCACCCATTGCCAGCTCCACAGGAATGAGGATGAACTGAGGACTGTTGCAGGCTGGGGCTTCTGGTTCTATTCCTTAGGGTGTTCCTGGTGGTCACTTTTGCAAAGAGACAGAGCTGCTGAGGGCTCCAGACTTGGCAGTGGGTTTTGCCTACTAGAAGGCTTCTCACATGTTCAGAGTGACAGGGTTCACAAAGAAAACATCATGTCCGGTGTTCTGCGTCTGCCCTTCACTTGCTCATCAAGCAGATGTTTTGAGAGCAGTGGTCTTAGCTCAACATCATTTCTGGCAGGGCTGGACATAGAGTGTTGTTCAGCCCCACTTGTCCCGTGGCCTGTCTGGCCACTGCCTCTCAGGGCAGGAACAGTTTACTCTTCAAGATGAGCTGAACCCTGAGGGGCACGTCTCTGACTTCTGAAAGCTGCTGGCTGAGATGTTCTTTTCCAGATCCTTTCAATTCAGTGCAGCAGACATAGCAGAAAACAGGAATAGGGATTCGGGTGGATTTTGCTTTAGCTGATTTTCACTTCCAAGAAGTCACTTTTCTGCACATGCTTTGCTTTCTAGAACTGCATTTGGAAGAGCAAAGTGGCCATGCAGGAGATGCAGAAAGCAGATAGGGACCATCAAGATGAAGCACTTCAGGTCACACTACCCTCTCTTCTCCAAGGAGCAGGAAGAGATACTGTGGTGGAAAATGAAACAACAGAGATATGTCAGGTGCACAAACACTATAACAACCTGTCTCATGGATGAAGGTAGTTTCTGACATAAAACTGAAGCTGAAATGTATAGGGTCTTCTCCTCACCAGGCACAGAAAAGAAATTTGCTTCCGTGTCCACTGTGTCTGCAAAAAGCAGGCTACCTCTTGCTTCTGCGTAAGCAGTGACTTTTTTCTCTTAGCTAGAAATTCCTATTCGGAGACATAACTCTCTGCTGTAGACACAGAATCCATCAGAAACAGAGTCTGAGTAGTGCCTCTTCCTGGCATTAGATCTGTTGTGTGTTTGGGTTCATACTTTTCCCCCAGAATGATACATAGTAAGGAAAAATGGAAAGGTTGTTTGTCAGGTGGATTAGGCATGTGCTGAATCAAACGAAATACCCACAAGATGTGACTTAGGAAAAGAGAGATTTCAAAAGAAAACCCTCCCACCTCAGAAGGTGGTACTGCTGCCAAAGGGATACCCACAGAAATATTTCTCAGGAGAGTAGAAGAAATTCTGGTGGAAAGATATTGGCAAACCTTTCCTTGCTCTCCTTTCCTAGCATCTCTTGGAGGTCATGCTGCAGTCCAAATAACCTCCTCCAATTAACTGTCACGCTTCTATGTGAAAATTGTGTTCAAAAGCAAGAAACAGTTGGTCCTGTTGAGAGAAGTCCCTGTGAGTTTGTGTCTTTTACGAAGGGACTTAATTCTGTCTGTAGACTGAAGTCCTCTGAAAGGGCAGGCAAGGTTACCCATCAATCTGTAGCTCTGCAAAAGTTCAGAATAAGGCTGCTACAGGTTTGCCATTGCCCTTTGTGCAGTGATCTCCTTAGAAATTGCTCAGCTGAGCTGTCCTGTCAGTAGCTGTCACCTTCAGGAAAGTTTAGCTGAGATTGTAGTTCATCTGAGTTTCATGGAGTCTATTTTGGGGCGAGGGACTGTGAGAAATGAGGATAATGCAAACCAATCGAAGTGCTCTGCTTTTAAGAAATAGGGTTGAAATTTGGCAAACGGTAGCTTACTAGTCCATGTAGTCCCTGCCACCTGTTACCGTCTACATTTTCATTGTAGGTGCCCGTAGCTTTGGCTGCTGTCGCTCCAGAAAGCATTGTAGATTTGCTTCTATGCTTTGAACAACTGGAGAGCTTGTCAGAGGAAAAAAATGTAGAATGAGGTAGTTAGCTTTGATTAAAAGAAGAGCTCATTCAAGTTTGTCATGGCTTTACCTAAGTAATGATACTATTGCATGGAAAGGTTTGCAGGCTCTTCTCAGGGAATCAAAAACCAAACAAATAGAGAAGACAGACCTGTGAAGAGGGGAATGAAAGCCGATCAGACAAGAAAAGGAGAGAGAGAGAAAAAGAGCTTTCAGGGGTTGGTGATTGATTGAAAAAATCCAAGAAAGCTTAGAAGAACAAGAAGCCCAGGTGTGTAGCAGACTCTCCTGTTCATCTTTAAACACTTTGAACACTAACTATATGAAATGTTTCCGTGATGCACAAAGGTGGCCCCAGATAGGAAAAATGCACCTGCGTTTGGGAGAAAACTTGTGTCTGAAGAAAAATACCAGTCCAAATTTTGCAGTTTTAATTTTGCACTTGTTGAAGCTCTGCTTGTACAAAAGTAAACAGAAACCCTGGAAAGATCACAAGAATCACAATTTTTAGTTCTTTGACCTGCTCAAAATACAGAGGCAAACTCCTCCTTTTTTGTCCATGTTAGTTAGCAATCCTAATGAGGGCTTGTGTGTCTGAATCCCAAACACACAGCAAGGATTTCTTCCAAGTAGCTTTAGACATGAAGATCTTGGCACTTCTTAGAAACGGTCATATTTCCCCTGAGACAATTTAGACAGAGAAAAAAAAAAAAGATAAAAATATAAACCAACCTAGGCCCTGCACAGAAGGATCGTCTGGTGCCTTCATATTCTTTTTCCCTGTGCTGCCCACTAGAGAGCAAAGCAGTCCAGGCTGGCTCAGTGCTAAGGGATCAAACCAGACCCCTCGGCGTGGTGTTCTGCAGAAAGCGTGAGTCTTTTGCAGAAAGTGGGGCGCAAGTCCTGGAAGCAACGCAGTCCTGGCCAGCACAGCGGCTCTGCCCAAGGGAGCATGTTTTGCCTCTAAACCTGGGTTGCCAGAAAGGGACAGTGGGGGATGCTGCTGCTCAGGTTTTGGAAATGACTACGTGATAGCTACCCCGTGGCTGCCTCTCCAGTTCTGCAAAGGGGCCCTGTAAATCTGTGTAAACCTGCAGTTCTCTAAGGTTATCACACACATTTAGAAGAGGCCAAAACAATCCCGTAGTCACTGCCAGCAAGGGTTTATGAACAAATCTTTTTACATGGTATGTCCCAAAGAAAGGGGAACAAAATGATGCCTATTCCTGCCTTTATGAACCTGTCGATGCTTTCAGACTCTATAGTTGTAGTTGAAGATTTATTTTTACCAGTGAGTGGCGGAGCTGTGACTCCTGGGCTACCAGTGCCGTGATGCGGCCCAAATGCCTTCATCGTGAGGAGAGAAGAGGAACCCGTGCATTTATACAGGACTGAGATGGATCAGAAAAGGTCACCGTGGGGCACCTGCCCTCTCGGTGCAAGGGCTGAGCACATCCACTGCTCCCACCACTCCAGGGCATCCGTGCATCACCTTTGGACCCACCGCTGTGTGAAAGGGAAGAAGTCTCTCAGGACACTGTGGGTGAGAGGGCAATGCTGAATCCTGTACTGCCTGTCCTCCACCTCCAACGAGGGGAGCAGTGGGTGCCTCCTGGCAGAAGGCTTTGCTGTCTGTTGCTTCCGCCCCGCGAACACAGGCCCACCAGCTGGCAGAGCTAAGAGCTGGCTCCATGGCCCATGGAGAGCACTGAGGAGCTCAGTTCTTCAGTGCTGGATCATGTTTTAAAGAATTTTTTTTAGCCTCCTTCAAAGCAAGGACTAAAGTGATTAGGACCCAGACATATTTTCCATTTCAGGATTGATTCTGGTTGTGGGATTGTTGATTCCGTAGCTTTTGAAAGAGTTGAAACAGCTTTCTTGACCAGGTCATCAAAGAGGCGGATATAAGCAGTAGTTTATCTGAATTGGTCCCTACTACCCACCTTGTAATCATGTCCATCACTTGAGTCAGTAAAAGGTTTTTGTGTAAAATAAATACATACAGCTGTTTCAGGGCAGATGCACCCAGCTAACGTAGGATTTATTTCCAATGCATTGAACTCTGCAGACATTTGGTCCTTGAAACCTCATGTCTTCTGTGGCATCTTGGAACATGTTGAAGTGCTTTTTGGATTAGCAATGAGTGTAAAAATTTGCTTACTGGTTAAAGACAGCGGAAATGTGGAACTTCATGAGACAAGGAGGAGAAAATGCTGTTAATAATTCTCTGAGAAACAGAACTTTTAAGCCTAGGCTTTTGTTTATTAGGGCCTTATTTACCTGGCATTTCAGATTTGCTCATCATTTTAGCATTGTTTGTGAGGAGTAAAAGATTCTTTCTGTATACATGTTAATTTATTTACATTAAATAAATAGCATGAAATCCTACTACACTAATGATAATTATTCTAGGCTAATGAAAATTAAAAGCAAAAGTATGCCTGCTAAAATAAGTCTAGGCTTCTGTTACTGTAAAAATGCATTAATTGTTTCAATTGCATACATTTGTAGCTGCACCCACTGCAGAGCTGCTGACTACCATACTCTGACATCCAAAATATAACAGAAGTATATTGAAGACTTTATAAAAATGTAATATTTCTAATATGGCATGCCTTTAAAATAGGGGTTGTTTAATAATAGCTTTGTAAATGAAAGCATAAAGATAGAAATGTGTTGTTCCTGCTTGGCAAATTAAAAAGCACTATGAGGTTAACAAGTCAGGTGTTAATATATCAGTATTTGTTTCTACTTCCCCTTCTGTCTCTTACTCTCCCTCCTGCTCTACCCTCTGTACAGCCCTTCCAGGATGCCACATGTTTTTTGTGAGATACTTCTATCCAAGAAACTCCTGTATGTGTTGTCCAGTTTGCAGCTAACAGCACAACTGCCTCTGGGAAGTTCTCCTCCTTCATGAGTACATCTGAAACAGCCACATGGACATCACTAGAACAGGATCTGGTCCAAGTCCAGGTTATGGTGTTTGTCCTGGATTCTCTCTTCCAGAAGTTGCTCTGTGAGACCATTCGCCCTGAAGCTCTGTCAGGGGATCAGGACTGGGCACACGGCCACAAAATGGGGATGGACAAGGCCACAGAGGATCTCCTTCCCATATGGATGGGGAGCATGCTTCGTGTTGACGCTGATGAAGGACCGATAGTCCCTGTAACCCTGTCCCATAGATCTTCTATTTATAAAGTTTTGTTAATAGGTGCTTTATAGGCTATGGCCACAAATATTGCCAAACTCTCTGCAGTAATTAGCCCTGAAACAAGGAACACATCCAGAGTTGCCTTGTCAAACAAGCCTTTGAGTTACCAGCTCAATTTAACCTCAGTACACACCTCCTCGAGCTGAAGTGCAGCTCTTTTGCCCACTTCTTGCCACACACACTCATGCATACTGTTCTCCCTGTAAACTGTATCCCAGTTTGAGGAACTACTTTTTGTCTGCCATGTGCTTGTACCTGTAACACACTCCTACAGGAGAGGATTGAGAGGACTATTAATGTGGTCCCAGCTAAAGGTGAAATGGTTTCTTTAAGTGATTTTTCTATTTGGAGAGGATCATAACAATAATATTTCAGGATATCAACAAAAATTCAACTGCATGGTAAAACAGGAACTTTCAGGCTCCCTTCCTCCCTGAAAAAAGTGAGCAGCAACCTATAGACAGGAGCATGTCATGATCTTGAATGTGGTCAGTGATGTATCACATCGACCTGGTCTAAAATAGCTTTAACAAAAAATCCAGCCTCACAGAATAAAATAGAGGAAGAAAAAGCTAGTGACCCTAACCAGACCGCACTTATAAATTCAGTATCTCTCTTCATGAAAGTGATAATTAATTAAGACAATGAATTTTATTTCTGTACTGGGCTCTTTTGAAATTGGTTAGGTCGTTGATTTAGAAATTGGAGGTTTATTCAGGAAGAGATCCATTACAGAATGTAGCCTGTAATTTAGCTGGTCAAGAGAACACATAGCACCAGGTTACATCTACTTGTGCGTGAGCTGATGTCCACTGAAGTCCCTGGAGAGCTTCACCAAGGTTCCTGTCCTGAGGCCGTTTTTCAACATCTTTCAGATGGTTAAGAAATGCAGTCTATCTGCTTACAGTCCAGGGCAGCACATTTGTCCCAAGTGGTATTTCATGCTCTGCCACCTGTCTTTCTAAGGGAAGAAGCATCCATAATAAAAGTGTTTTTAATACTAACTAGAGCAGAGCAAAGGTGTAATGCTGTACATCCCTCTCAGGGGAAGTTGATTTCAGGCAGTACAAAACAGAGTTTTAGTACCTTACCACATCCTAGGAACACCTGTGTCCAGTTCTGCAGTGTCCTTTCCACCACCTGAGGATCCAGGATCACAGACCACAGAATTCAGAAACAGGTGTGGGATTCAGGTTTTTTTAATAACATTTTCTGTATTTCCCACATCTAAACACTATTAGATAAGAATATAGCCTGTAAGACCAGTCCTCCTCATTACTATCTTACTGTGTGTAGTCTTATTTTCTTCAGAATAGACTTTTAGTGCAAAAATGGTAACCCTTAAATAATAGTTTTTCAACCCAGAGAACAATCTAAAATATTAGTAATATTTAACTGATGCTGCATTTTCACATGATGGGTAGATTAAATTATCCTTCCTTTGCTAATTCCTTTCTTAATTTCCACACTGTCTCCTCCTGAAGAATCATAAAAATGCCACAGTTCACAAGAGCTATGTTGACACATTTTCAGTTAGAGGCTCCAAGGGCACGTAGTGAAGGCTTCAGTGGTGATGGGGCTCAGCTCAAGGCTATTCTAGCACAACAAATTACTCGGTGATTACTTTTGCTTTCTCTGATTTCTCTCTCGTGGTCTGTTCCTTCTCAAGAGAAGACAACTCCACCAGCTGCAGCCAGATCAGCCACTGCACTTGTGGCAGCAGTGAGCACAGCGGCAAGAGGAGCTGTCTGTCCTCTTCCACTGCAGTACCTGTTTGTCATGGACCCATCTCAGTTTTCCTTAGGAAAGGCTTCAAAATGAACTGCCAGGCCACACGAAAATCAATTTTTACAAGTTAGAGCAGCCCTTCCTACCTCAGCCAGAAGACCTCCAGGAAGCTGGAGAAGACAATTTCGCTAACCACCACTCTATGAAGTAGCATGTGTGCAAAGAATGAGGCTTTAATTTTACTGACTGGTGTCATACAGCAAGTCTTGGCTGCTTTTTCACTGTAACCACACTTGATCACACAGCTGCAAAAGCTGTGATCATAATTAAACTGTGTATTTTTGCATATATATCCACATCAAACTGTTATAAGAGTCACCAAAAGTATGTATTGTATTCTTAAATAGTGTCAATGGACTTATTCAAATAGTATCAACGGACTTCTTCATTTCTTGTTGTCTCAAGGTCTTGTCTTCCTCAGAAGGGCAGGTGTCAGTGACAGCACACACAGGCTGTTAGGGGACAGGGACACTGTGTAGAGACAGGCACCAATGATCCATTTATCTCCTGTAACTTCCCATTAGCCCTGTGCTCAGCTGTCACGTGACAAGAAGGCCCACATTTGTGCCTGGATCCTGTTCATGATGTTGCCTTCCTCTTGCAAAATAACATGTCAAAACTTTTTTTTGAGGCAAAAAATATGCCAAGCGATTGATGGAAAGGAGTTGAAAAAGCCATTATTGTAAGATAAAATATGGGTGTACTCCCCTATCTCAGTGCTTTCTCATTCTATTGTAGTAGGTGCTGATTTATTTTTACCGGTGGGTGATTGAGCTGTGGCTTCTAGGCTATCAGGGACATAATGTGGCCCCAACTTATTATTGGTGGAGGCGAGAGGAAGTGAGGTGAGGGGAGGAGAGAAGAGGAGAAACGCCCATGACTTGCTGCTTTTTCTGTCAGACTTCATTTGCGCACGAGTGAGACGGAAGGAAAAAGGACTCTGTGGGGCAGCTGAACACTGGGCACCTTGGCAAGTCTGTGGCCGTTCAGCTTGGTTCAATCCCTTTCTCCAGAGTGAAAATAATCAGTCTTTTCTCTGCTTTCCTCATCATCCTGCCCACCATCAAACCCACATCCAGTTCTCCCCTGCTTTCCCATGCCAAAATCCCAGTAGTCACTGTATTACTTTCCTTCTAAGCCCTCTTGAAAGCTGATTTCTTCTATGATGCTTGCAAAGTGATCAAACACTGATGGGCTGCTGCTGCTGCTTTGTGGGGTACTACACCCCGGTAATCTTAGTTTGTAGCTCTGTAAGCAAATGAGTTTTCAGTTCCATAGCTTCACTTAAATTAAAATTCACTTAAATAAAAAAAAAAAAAAAGAAGTGTAGTTAACTGAAACCAAAACTTTTCAAGTGTTCTCACCAAAGCCAAAACAAAATTCAGTTTCTGTCTGAAAGAGGCTTTTCAGGTCATTTCAGGAGGATAGGGAGAAGAGAGTCTTGTGTTTCCTGAAATTATTTTGACGTCTAAGAAAAAGAAATTTTAAACAAAGTATTTCAGAATGAAACAAGTGGGGAAAATTCAAAATGTCAAATTGAAATATTTTAACTTGTTTTGAAGTTCTGCTTCAGTTCCTGTGAGGCCAAGCCAATCTGATAAATTCAAAACAGAAGTGTTCCAAATCAGTCTTTCCATATACTTCTCAGTGTGAAAAAGTGCTCTATGGAAAATTTGAGTCGGCTGGAGTTCAGTGGTGCATTTTTCATTATCTATCATTTATCTCCTGGTTCCATTGTTATCTCTTTGAAGCAGAGCCCTCTATACATGGTTAGATAGCAGCTGGAAAGATGGGGTATTGTTCTCATACTGTGGCTCATGTGCCCACCTAAAGGAAAAAAAGCCGCGATTTCCAGCTCAGTGAGGTTAGAAATGCCCACCTATTTCAGGTCCTAATTTTCATTCTGCACTCAGTTTAGCTTGCTAAATTGCTACAACTCTCCGTGCTGCATAGCTGAATGTCTCCTCACTCCCAGCCACCCCCATGTGAGAGGCAGCCGGTCTTCCTCCCACCAATGTCACTGCATGAATTTCCCAGCATCCCCAAAGAAAGCTCACAGCACATGAGTTTTGCACCTATGCCACCAGGGGAAGCAAGAAGCCAAGAAACACGCAGAAGTACAAACAGCATGGATAATTACCACATTTGCAAGGTTTGTCTAAAGGCACTGAAATAGGCAGTAGTAATCCAAATTTACTGCTTATTACAGTAACAAGTTTTTCCTTCTTATATGTTAATTTTCAGATTGGCTCCTACTTCCTCTGATTTGTCTGATTAGTCTGATCCTGTAGGTCTCCTTGCCCATCTGGAGGTGTACTGCCTGAGTCCTGGTTTTCCTTCACCTTCTGTAGTCATTTACAATGATGATTTATGCCCCTGAGCTTTGTTCAGTCTGCAATGGCACAAATGCGGTAGACAAGAGTGGGTTACATTTCACGTCTGTTGTCCAGATGTCTTGCAATTCTCATTCCCTCTTCTGAGAGACTAAGGTCACATCTGATAAAGACATCCATGGCTTTGCTTCTAGTGCTGGTGAGGAAACCCCAATCTCATTTGTCACATGTGAAGTTCTCTGTCCAGTTTCCATGTGCACGGTGTGCCAGCGGTGAGCGTCCTTTACATGTTGGTAGCGAAGGGCTGCTGCTCACGCGTGGTGATGCAGCTGTATGTGTCTGGGACCTTGAATGAGCTGCTTGCGAATTCTGTATGTGTAATGAACTATTCCAGTTTTGATAGCTTCTGGCTTAGCCCTGCAGAAAAAGCCCAGGGAGGCACACTATTAATGCTGTGTCTGCACCTTCCAGTTCTTTTGTTCGGGAAAACACTTCCTGTGACACACAAACTGGTGAAAAGCTGAATTGTTGAGCCTAGAGACGCCCCAGAATGGTCTCATTTCCCTGTAAAAAACCTGCTCTGATTTGCATATGTAATTATATACTAGTCAGAGCACGGACTGGAACATAAGTTTCCCACTTTCACCCAGTAGAAGTCACCCTCTGCCCATTTTTTTCTCTGTGGAGAATTAATATTTAATTGAGTGTATCCAAGGGAAGCTCCAAAAGAAGAAATTAAGAGAAACCTGTTTCCTGGTGGTCCAAACTGCTGACAAGACCACCCTCCTGAGAGGCGGATAAGCCAAGGTCATGTTCCAGTTCTGAGTCACACAGAGGGGTTTTGAATGGATGAGCATGACTGGACTGGAAGAAGAGCAAAGTAACTGCAGGAGATAAAGTATGAACAAGCAAATTTCAGACATCATGTCAAGGTAGGTTTAGATTAACTAAAGCCTTTCTCATCAGCCAGTGATTACTGACAACTCTTCAGCAAAAAGAAAAATAAAATTGAACAGAAGTAGTGTTCATGGGAAAAAAAAAAAAGTCCTGTGTTTGAAAGAACTTGTCCTTTTTTCTTTCTTTACAGTGGGTGTGACATCTCTGGTTTTCTTAGGAACTGAAATTTTGGAAAAAAACCAGTGTATTGGAAGTGGAAGGTAGAAGAACAGTTTTCTTCTCCAGAATACCCTAGGGAATACTTGAGCTCAAATTGCTTCAGTCAAAAAACAATGTATCTGATATTTAATTAAGTATAAAACTCACATTACAAATCTTCCAAGTCTGATCTGGAAAGGCCAGTTACCCCAATCAAAATGGAGCACATAGGTATACAGGACTTTGAGAATGGTGTTAGCTCAAGGCAATTCAAAACTGTTAATTTGATTCTTGTTGTAAAAATTAAGAACAAGCAATTTTTTTAAATGGAACAAATGTAGTGGTGGTCAAAGTTTAATTAGAAATTATGTACCTGCTCAGTTTTTAATGGCAATAGCCAAAATATTATTGTACTGTAAAAGAAAAAGAAAAAAACTGATAAGCCTCAAAAAATATGACATAAGTAGAATGGCCTTCCCGAATACATATATTTAATCTCAGTTCTAGCCAGAGCATCTATCACTCATCCTGGAGTGAATCAGTGTGTCAGCACCATAGAAGCTAACCTACAGGAAGGGAGATGTTAGAAGTCATCCCCACATCTCATGCTGAACAACGTATACCCTCCTGCATTAACAGAGCTATTCCAAAGAAATATTGGTCAACCCTTTCGTAAAAAGAAGAGTTATTTTGGGGTTTGGACGTATAACCAAGCAACAAAAGTAACTTTGGCAATTTTCCTTTTACTCTAGGATTTTATCATCTAATAATGATGAGAACACAAGAATAACCATAACGGTTTAGGCCAGGGAGACAACTAAATTACGTTTTGCATCTCACAGTGACGACAATGGGTGCCCAGGGAGGAAGAGGAGCAGGACAAGCTCATATGACTTTTATCCTACCACTCATCCAGCATCTGAGCATTCTGAGCTCAGAATTTTCTGAGTGTTCTGTGATTTTTTTTATGTAATAAGTGGCAATGGATCTCTCTTCAAGGTTTGTGTCCAGGCTCTACTTGTACCCACACAAGCTTCTCACCTCCTCAGCGTCCTCTGTCTAGGAGTGCCACAGAGCTGCTACACGCTGAGGGATGAATAACCTTCTTTTGATAGTTTGAAGCCTGGCTTTCACTAGCTTCCTTTAAGGCCTGTAAAAATTGCACTTGCCTTATTGGAAGAAATTTTGGTGGTGGCGGCCACAAAAATAGGGACGCCTGGCTCATTTGTAATATTTTCCTTTGTTTCATTAGGAAGTAGTCCCCATTAGAATGATTCTTTCACTCAGACTAGGGGTTATTTCAGAATAGTATGTCATTTTTTGCTATTGGACTTGACCTAATTTCTTCCAAACCTCATCTGACGGAAGAAAAAGGGGTATGCTGCATAATTCATTAAATACCAGAAGTGCATGAAAAATGTATTTGACAAGAACTAATCCCACCAGGAAATCAAATAACAGCTTATTTCCTCAAAGCAGTCTTGATGGAGCAGGTCCGTATTTAAACATTTGAGACTTTCTTTATCTTAATTGGGGGAAAAAAACCTCATCATCCCGCTTCTGTTAAATAAAAAAAAATCACAACAAAAACCCAAAAAACCATGAGAAGGTTGGTTGAACAGTAGGAACTTAATGAACCCAAACAAACAGTGCAGTGCTCAAACCCAGAATACATGTACCTTCAGGCAGTGGCCTAAAGAAAAACTAGTTTGTTGTATTATTCAGTGAATGTGGCAGATCCTGGATAAACTCTTTTTTCATCTGCTCGCATGCAGATAAATGGCACATATAGGTAACCCGTGCTTGCAGGCGATTGCTCGCCCTCCTACAGAAAGAAGCTGTACGGAGAGGCTGGTGATGTGGCAATTGTCCCTGGTGCTTGTGGTTAAAGGCCAAGCTTTCTAAAGACAGGGGGTTTACTCTGAGTTAGCACACTGGAACAACATTGCCTTATGTCAGGATATTTGTAGCAATTCACTGTATGCTTTGAGCAAAACTGTCAAGAGATCTCCGGAACCTATTTTAACATCAGCCAAACATAAACTGTTGATCGCCAGGCTGTTTAGATCTCTTCCCTTTAACTCTTAGGATTTGACAAGAAACATGCTGCTGCATAAGAATACAGTCACATGGAAACTTTCAGAGGAAACATTTCTTGTTTCTTATGTCTTTTTTTTTTTTTTGTCATGAAAAGCCAGTTTGGAAGAAACCAAAACATCCTGTAGAATCGTGTCAGTCTACGGGTCAGTTCAGCAGAAACAAGGCAATTTTCCCAGGGAAATTTTCCCAGTTTTCCTTCCCATCTGATGTGCTCCCCTTCAACCTATCTAAAAGGCAGCTGCCAAGCCCAGAGCCTGGCAGCCTGGGCCAGGAGCCTCAAGGTTGCTTATAGTGCAATGAAATGTCTTCTGTACGTGAGAAGGGAAGGAGGTCATGCAAGCAGGGTAGCGTCATCCCTTTCAGATTAAGTGTGAAGTAAATTTGGGATTTTTTCCTATTTTTTTTTTTTAAATATTCAGGGGATTTTGACCTATTAAGCTTGTTCTTTGATATGAGAAGTTTTTATGTGGGGGGAGATGGGCACTGAAGAAGGCGGGGGGAGAATGGGGAATGGATTACTTAGAGCTTGGCAATTTGAAGTTCTTTGTGGATGAATGGTTTCTTTCCTGCCCCAAGAACATCTCCTGCAGTACACGGTACTCTGTAGCAACAACATTCTCAGATCAATGGCCTATCTAGGACAAGGTACATTTTCAAATCCTAAACCAGATATGTAATTAGAAGGCATTTCCTTTTCAATTGCCTTGATGAATCCCACCAATACTCCTAACATTTCATCAAAAATTCCTTTTCCACTCTGAGACATGCATGCCTTTCCAAAGAGTACATCTGCCAGTTAGAGAACTAAAGGAAATGACCAGAGCTGCAAAAGTGCTTAACTCCACCTCTTACCTATTAAGAGCAATGGTAGTTGCTGTGTATTGCAAAATGATGAAACCTTTGCTGGTTTCTTGCATAGAAAATGGCCCATCATTACTACCTATGATTAAGACAGGAGAAGAAATATATTCCATAATGGAATGGTCTCATTGGTCTCATTTTTAGCTCGATCTAGTCTTGATCTAGTTTTCTTCATAAGTTATGTAATTTCAGTTTGGTGTGCAAGTGCCAGACTAAATCATTAATAGGGTGTTAATTTGGCAGTTCTCATCATGAAGCTCATCAGAGCACTACGTTGTACATCTGGAGATTTCACGTCTGTGTCAGCCGGGCTGGATGCTTAATAGCCAGCACAGCAATGGCAGAGCAATGCCACAGTTACTGCTCGAGGTATGTGTGCATTGACAGCTTGCACTGTGTCCCGAGCTTTTGAATATCTCAGGCTGTTTCTATGAAAAGGTGTTGACAAAGGTAAGAGGATGGTGCATGTAATAACTCTTGGAAGAATCTGCCACAGTCTTTACCCTTGGTGTGAAGGTGTTGGTAGTGAGAACTACACAATGTGGGGTACTGCTTATCGCTAGTGCAGAAACCAGAGGAAGAAGGTGCTAACATCTATCATCTACCACTAAGGTAGGCTGTAACTGAAAATATGCATTATTTTGCCTAGTCAAAGACAACTGTTTATCCACAGCTTCCTAACACAGCAGTCAGAAGTGACATTGTGCTACAATATTAGTTTTTCATGCCTTGATTTGTGAATCATTGTTGCTGGGCAATGGATAAATCTGTCTGAGCTGCTTGGCTGTTAGAAGGCATTACTTTCCAAAAGATTCTTAGCCAGTTCAGAACTTTTTGCACTATTTTTATGTACTTTTTTCTGCTATAAATGGTAATATGTCTAATTAAATGACACCACCAATGTTCAGGAAACTGCCACAACTGACGAAGTGCCTTCGCAGCTGCATCATCATACCCCACTTCACTTGAAATATGTGCTGTTTCCCTCTGCTCCATCTTTGCTTATTTTGACAAATACCTTTAAAGGCTCAGGGCCTGACATTCCCTAGCCTTGCATTTTGAAAAGAAATGTAAACCCTGCAATATATTACATCGGTATTCCTAAAAATCTGATCTCTCTGAATCTGCAGAAGGTACATGATTGTCCAAATTGTTTGTGACCCTGTTCATTGTTAATGTTTTTTGTGGCACTGTGAAGCCTGCGAGTTCCTGTCATGGATCTGAACAGCTATGGCACTGATGGCTGTACAAACACTAAACAGAAAGATGATCGGTGACTCGCAGTCGTGTAGATCACAAAGGCACCAACCTCCTTTCGTGCTAGGGAAGGTAACCATCCAAGTATGGGTGTTTGTCTCCCTGTTTCTCACTATGCATGTGATAAAATACTTTTCAGTACAAGGCGGTAAATGTTCTACTTACTACAAGCTACACGTTTGTTTGGCTGAAGAGATGCAATTCAGAGACATGAATCCTTTTCATAATTGGTTAATGGATATCTGTATTTTACCTGGGTAAGTCAATTAGTGTCATTCTTTCATGACTCCTTTAAAGTGATAAAATATTTGACCCTTATTTTCCAGATCGTGAACTGTGACACGGAGACATGATGCCCCCGCTCCTTCAGGGAATTTATTTCAGTGGAAATGTGGATTTTGGTGATTTTCCTGGCCTGTGGGAAGCAGCGAACTGCAGCTTCCCAAAGTCTAGGTTAATAATGTCCTACTGAAAATCATTTGCTTCTTTCACCCGTAGGCATTTTTCAACAGAAGAAGAAAGAAAGTAGTAATGAGAATAAAACTGCCATAGCTCAGTCCAGGAGTAAAGATTTTTCCATCAGATAAAAGGAATGTCTCCAGTCGCTCTATCAGGGCCAGCCAACTAATCTATGGTGGAAGAGGAATTTTTCATATGCTAAACTATTTTCTCACTACTCTTATTTTAAGAGGAATAACATAATGAGGTTTCATTTGGGGTACTCAGTATACTTTTCTTCAAGCCAGACAAAAAAGGAAATCTGGCTTTTGTTTTATTTTTTTTTAGCCCTTTATCTGATGGCTTGACATGAAAGCAGACATGAGAGTATAGCTCATTCACCTGTATATAAGATACCAATCTTAAAGGATCACAAAACAATTTTATTCTCCAAATTATCAAACATGGTCTAATTGGTGAGGATGGATCCTGTGTCTAAAAACAGTTTGGAGATGTTATTCTTGTAGCAGGGCAGTTTTTTTTTTTTCCTGGAATCTACTATAAATATTTTTATTTGTTAGTTCTGTTGGGTTTTTTCCAGGTTGATTAATGTCTTTGAAAACTCTGAATCCTCAAATGCTGTCTCCTGACAATGATTTCTGGAAGAGTGACCAACAAAAAGTGATACAGCTTGAGGGAGAGTTGAGCAAGCTGCTGCCCCAGAAAAATAAATAATGCTTTAAGAGTGTATCTCATGGTCGTGTAGCTGGGTATTTGACTTTTTGAAGTAGAGAGTGCACAGTGACCCACTGGGTTGCCAGGATGACTCTAAGAGTGTCGCATTGTGGCTCCTATCATGAGTTCGATCACGTTAAGGGCTGCATACTCTGACATGAAATCAGAGCGTTCAAACGTATGTGAGATATGAGAACAGTCTTTATGAACTCAGCGAGATTACTCAAGCAGTGACAATTAATGCTTTTTGACTTGAGGTCACAACATTCGAAATCCTGTGAGCCCAATGGCACAATCATAGAAACATAGAATCATAGGTTGGAAAAGACCTCTAAGATCACGAAGTCCAACAGTCACCCCAACAGCACCATGCCTACTAAACCAAATCCTGAAGTGCCACATCTACATGTTTTTGAACACCTCCAGGGATGGTACACACCAGAAGAAAAATATCACTAGACATTAAGGCACTGGAAGGTCTAGACAAAACCTGCAGTGTCAGGAATTCCTTAAAAAACAACTTTGACATTTTGACAAATGGATAAAGTTCACTGATTGCATTTTGCTGTTTTATCTGCAGTCTCTTAAGTTTTGCATGTTCCAAATGCCAGACGCATTAGGCAAGTTTCTGAAACCCCAGAGCAAAAGAATAAGCTGTGAGCTTCAGATTCCCTCTTCATCATATGCTTGCTTAAGGTCTTTTTCCCCGTTCATCTCGTGTGGAGTTACTAGTTTCTTTAGTTTCAGCTTTAATTATTCCTGTGGGGTCTTTCTGTAGTTCTGTATTATAATGACAAACCTTTTAGTGTCATGCCCACCTCTGCAGGAGGAGGTCTGGGTAGGTGTATACAAGTGAGAGGAGTCGGAGAGGCTAAGAGTGCATAAAATGGAAAATATTTAGACAACTTCATGAGCAATTGCTACAAGCAAGTCACCAGGGTATGCACACTGTCATGGAGTAAGATCTGTATTCCACTGGGCAACTGGCTGTTCGGAGTGGAAATCTCTGATCTCGGGCATGGTCCAGAGCTTCCTGAAGTCAGTGCGAGTCACTCCATGGACCTGCCTGGCCATGCACTGCTGGGATGATACTGGTCCCAATGAGCCACTTTTGTGGAAACAACTCCACCTTCATGGAACTCATGGCAGGACCAGCTGTTTTTCTTCTGTTGTTGCTACATTTTAGTGGAAAGGCATCAGAGAGAAACTAATAACCTATCAGGATCTTTCTAGGTCTGTGACAGCACTTTCTGAATAGCAATCCCCTCCCTGAGCAAGGGAAAAAGAAATACATTGACGTTAGCTGCAATTCAGTTTCCCATACAGCAGATGGAGTTTTCTGCTTTTAAATGCAACAGCATTCTGCCAGAGAAATGAGAGGTGGCGTAAACCCAACCAAAACACCAAAGCCAAGCACCCATGAACATGGGAAAGTTGCCTTCTGGATCCAAGTGCTGGAGAGCTCTGGCGGGCCCACCTATTGCAGAAATAGATGTGAGTAATTAATACTTGACTCAAGCTAGCTGCCCCATCCTGGATAAAATGCATGAAGATGAATCACAAGGTTGTGAGTCACTTTTATTTGTTGTTTTTTTCTTACCTGGCCTCTTGTGATATTTCTGCCACACATGGGAGGAATATCAGGACTGTGATATGCAAGGAAACTTTGTGAGAGGAATCTTAGTGCCACCACAAAGTGCTCAGTGATAGGACTGGTAACAATTAGGGGGTCTAAAGGGTTCAAAAACATGTCTGTACACAAAAATAAGTCTGTTCTTGGACAGATTCATTGGGAAAAAAGTGGAGAGGTAAATAACTGTCTTGTGCTCCAGTATGTGAATCAATCGTAGTGCTGCTAATTGGTCCCAGGCAGCTTCATACAGGCTCAGACCTCTTGCTTCATGATTCATGTCTATCTCATTTCCCTCCAGGTTTCGATCAGACAAGTACTATCTAAAATCACATGAAGCAGTGTTGTTAGCTAGGAGACAGCTATTTATCCATGGCTGAACGTCAATGTGGGTAAAAAAAATATATCATTTCATCCCTCACTCATGTATACAAGTGTAGATCCTCTGAAATTGCTCTGACTACGATGGAGAAACAACAAACAAGTTTTTAACCTATAAAGTGCATTGGCATCATTTAGATACAAAGTGCTGCTTAAAGATAATTTATTATTGGTACATTGCAGTGCTCCTGGCCAATTGGTTAGTGTTAGATATCTCTAAAAGTAAATTATTAGTATCTAATATACAGTGTTCACTTCTGTGTATGTTTTAAAAATATAGAAAGAACTAGTTAAAATTCTACTATAACCATGGCTTTCTCTGTTGTCCTGGGAATTTTCACAAAATCACAGAATCACAGAATGGTAGGGGTTGGAAGGGACCTCTGTGGGTCATCTAGTCAACCCCCCCTCCTAAAGAAGGGAAAGACAATTTTGTACCAGTTCAAGATGACTTCTGTTCTGTTTTATGCTTTACGATCTCCATAAATCTTACAGATCCACCAGATGAATTTTTTATTGTATTGACTACTGTCAATTACTAGCAAAATTTTGCAATTAAGTACATGGATGCAAACATAACATATGTAATGACACTCTAAAGTCCAGACAGGAGAAGGGCAATGTGCTTAAGAGGATTATTATTACTAACATATCTCTTTAGTTACTTATTTTCATTAACATTTGTTGAGCTATCTGTCCTCAGATGCCAATAATTTTTCATGTTTAGTAAGATTCTGTTAAAACCTCCATTGAATGAACAGTAGGGCTGCAAGGTAAAGCACTTAATAGTATGTAGTGTCAAAGGTAAACTTGCCTTTCAATTGAAGACTTGCACTTTGCATTTGAGAGGCTGGAGTATGGTACTTTAAATAATGGCATAATCACACGCTGGTTTGCTCTCAAAGCATCTAGTCTTATGAAGAACGTCAAAACTGGTTGTGCTCAGAAACCAAAGTGATATCCAACAGTCATTTTTACCCCCTTTCCTCAATATCCAGTTGCACAGCTTTCAAGCTTGTGTAGACCATTGAAAATGAGGGAAAGCCAGGGAAAACAGCGAAGGAGTTGGATGGGGAGTACCATTTGATTTGTATGCTCAGGCCCACACTAAGCACAATACGCCCCTGCAGTGTTTTAACCAGGGCAAACCACTCACCGTAAGGGGTGACGGTGAGGCAGAAATGCTGATGTACTGGTTTCATTTACTCCACAGTCTTCAGTATGCTGCCAGAGCTAACTGATGCCCTGGAGAAGTGTCACTTAGGCCTTATACACAGAAGCCAGTGGCAGCCCTTATATTTGCGGACAGGCCACTGTTTCATGTCCTCAGACTCCTAACCTGGGCGTTGCTGGTGTGCCCAACCTCTTCCCAGAGGGGGAAAAGGATGGGGAATGTGAGCTTTGTGAGAGTGATGGTGCTGGGGCTGTGTGTGCTCCCTTCCTTCCATCTCTCGTACGTTGGCATCCTTTTGCAGGCTGCAGAGGAAGAGTTTGAGGGCTGCAAGTACAGCATAGGACATAATTTGGGGATCCCATTACTATAGTGCTGTGTAGGTATATTTAATGGTATCCGAAGCCTGTAATGGTAAAGTAACACCATCCTGCATTTCATAATTGCCCAGGGCTTCTGGTAATTGATCTCTCTTTGGAGTAAAGGGATGATAACTCTTAGCACAGATGGCTGCAAGTTTAAATCATTCATCTATACTCCACTCTGGAGGTACTTGAATCTGACTTTAGGCACTCTGACCTGGATGACCTAAATGCTGATTCTAAGTATTATGAAGTGTAGGATCCAGACAGACTGTTCAGGTTTAGCCATGATTTGAATACAGCAAATTGTCTCATCTAAGCAAAATAGTTTCTTAATATTACGTACTTAGATCTAATTAAAGTTTCCTGCCCCTCATTAATTGCATAAGTGATTTTGTTTCTGCTTCCTATTTAACTGTGTCACATAATTAAACATAGCATCCATCTACTTTTCCCAAGCCACTGGGCACATCTGCTACTCCTTCTAGCATACATTTAGTGGTTGTGTTGTAATGGTTTCCCAGACTGGCGTGTTGCAGTAGACCGAGGCTTGGCTGGTACAACATCAGTAAGTGCTTTAAGGAAAACAGAAGAGTCTAAGGATTGCTTGCACCTATAAGCCTCGGATAATCAGAATGCATTTGCAAAAGAGGCAAGTATGTTCTGGTTTTGTTTGCAGGTTGCTGCTCAAAGGTTAGCTCGTTCATTAGAGTATCTCAGAAATGGAGGGCTGAGTGCCATCTCAGGAGAGCAGCTTGCCCAGTCCCTCCATGCTGGGGTAGGATCAGTTGTTGATACTGGGAATAGACTGGAAGTGAAAGAATATTTTTCTGAGACAAGCAAAATGCAAAATCAAGTCAATTTGTGAGAGCAGCTCAGCTTCAAAGGCTCCCCGGTCTTTAATATATTGATCACAGTGTTCAAAAAGTTCTGCATGGTGCCTCCCCTCAAAAAAGGTTCCTAATTGAATATTGGACTATATTCTGATGAAACCTCATGTAAATTGCAAGAACTCAACTAATTTTCCAGTATTAACTGAAAGTCAGAATTCAAGGCAGTTGCAGTGCTCAGTTAGTATGCAAGTCCATGATTTGAATCTTTTTTTTTTTGAAGTGAAGAAATAGAGTTGCACAGATTCACAAGCATTGTGCACGGTCCATGAGACAGCATGGAGATCCAGAGTATTCATCCCTTATTGCTGTAAAATGGAGCCGTTCCTACTGAAGTCAACAGAAAGAGAAAAGCGTTTGAGACACTGCCTTTAGGCAGCGAGGAGGGTGGGAAAGAGGCTTCAAGAGTTTAGTGCCTGTGATGTGAGTTAACAAAGATCAGGCAAGTGTAGTCCCACAGGTTCCCCACAGACACAGCAGAGGTCTGTTATAGCAAGCGTTCCCCCCCTTCTCACCAGGATTTTTGCTTTGTTGCCTCCGTAAGACAGACTGGGAACCTCCTCATCCTGTAGGAGATGGGAGGTGGGTGGCAATTCCGTTGTCCAAAAAGGGCTGTGTGATCTGATCCAGTGCAGGTGATTTGGTCTTCACAAGCTGCAACGGGCTCCTCAGCATGCCAGGCGAAGGGACACTGTTGGTCTGACGCTGAGGGAAAATGTTACTGCGGGCACTGTGGAAGCTGAAATGAAGGAATAAGCAAAAGTGGGAGACAGACACTAAAAAAAATTGATGGGCTGTTAATTCTGACTCTAACAACAGCTTATTAGTCGAAGTTATTTGGTAACTCTGGGGTCAGCGTTAAGGTAGGAATTTTAATGTTCCTCTCCCTTGCTGATAGGTTTGCAAACAGAAAGAAAGAGCTCAGCCGTGTTGTGGTTCCCCTTCTCACTGCCTTTTTCCTCACCAAGCCTGAGGGTCACGGTGGCTTCTTGTGCACAGATGTCTGCTCGTGGGCAGCCCCCCATGAGCTGCGGGTGGCCTCAGCAGCTGGCTATGGAGGTCTTCTGGCCCTCAGGCTCTGTCATGTACCCTTGCTGTCCTGGAGAAAAGTAGTGCATGTATCAGACCAATTGTTTCTGAACTTGAATTAATTATTTTAGTTGAAAAAAAAATGGGGGCAAATACCAAAAAGCAGAAGGATTAATTTAGACATTTTAATAATGAAAAATATCTGCCTATTTACCTTGACATTTTCTAGATAAAATGTTTCTCATTTTCTTTTCAAGAGAGTGTTTTTGTTTAAAATTGATCAACGTCTAAAAGAAAGGGTAACGAGAGTAACACAACTGAAACATTGTTTTTTCTTTTCCCTGAGAAAAACCTTGAAGGCTGACCTAAAAAAATTTTATCTGGGGTTGGGTTTTGTTGTTGTTCTTTTGCTATGTGAGAATTAGAAAGGAAATAAGATATTCTGCTGTATTTTTCTTTCATTCAGTTCTGGTGTCCATCTTCCCTCCCACTCCCACCCAGCAATCCAATTGGGCTAACACATTTCCTTGACCAGCTCTATACTTGAATGCAAGAGTGCTAAGGAACGAGACAGCCATTAAATAACATCTGTGCATCGCTGTTATACTTCAAGTAATTACTCACCAAATGCCCAGCTTCCGATAATCTGTTTTCCAGCTGCAAAAGGCCTGACCAATGACTAGCACAGTGGTGCTCAACAGAGTCGCATTATGTGGCTAGAAGTGGAAAGCAGTGGTTTACACCTAGCATGGTCCTAGCGAGTTATAAATAGCCTGTAGATATAGTTATAAACAGTGTTAAAAGCCTGTTTCTTTTCAATGGCTGGTAGGACTGTTCCCATTATAGGGAACGTTGTAGAAGGTGGGTAGCATGCATTCTGGCGCAAATTACCTGTGTTTACCATGTGAAATCACAGAGTACATAACTCATGTGATGGTGATCTTTTCATCATGTTACGAAGGAAGGCTTACTTTATCAGCTAAGCATGACACATGAATATATCTCCATTTTATTTCTATCTGCATTCCCTTAGGTGAAGCTCCGAGCTGGATGTAGCTTCAGTGACCCATCTAGAGTGTTCAGTTCTCACTGTTCCTAGTGGAAATTTGTTTTCTTGTTGTCACGGATTACATTATTATACCAGCACATGCTGTTTGAACAGCTGTAGTTAGTGACATCAGACTGAAACATATCTGAGATTACGTTTGAGTAGTTACAGTGATGAGACTGCTGTAATCCTTAAAATCATATCCAGGAACATTGTTTTCCTCCCTGTTCTGTGCAGAGGAAGAAATCAGCCCATGTGAAGGGGAGAGTGAGGGGTGTACATTTGAGGGAGACAAAGATCTTTAGAACTGTAAATTCCCTTTAAGATTAATAAATCAGAAATGGCTGATTTCATCAGCATAACTGCATTGCATTGTGAAATGGACTGCAAGCATCTTGCCCTAAGGCTGTCAGGGGGTGCCTTGGGTGATTTCTGCTCTCATCTAAACAAAAGCCCTGCAGTCTGTAACCCTGAAGATGTCCTTTGCCTCTCTGATTCAATCTGGTTTTCAGTAAGCACCTATTAGATGACTTTTGTCTCCTCCCCTTTTTACACACTGTTTCTCCTCCGAGCTGTCTCCTTTCACTTGTTGTTCTTATCACTTTATGCTGATGGCGTACAACTTTGTTTTAGTCCATGATGACTTTGATGAGGAAGGGTTTTTTGTCTTCAGTTACGTAAGCCTGGTCTCACAGAGAGTGGGCACGCAGTATGGGCCAGGAGCCCTGTTCATGGAGGAGGAATGAGATGCTGAATGAGCACCACCAAGTGAATTGAGATGAATGTCTAGCACTTACGTAAGGCCTATGGAAGGAAAATGATTCCAGGTGATTCTCTTTAACACAAGCTTGCTTTGGAATCACTCCTGCAGTTCAAACAATTCTGAAAATATTACTTTGTTATTGTGATGGTACACAGCAGCTTGAATTTGCAAACGGAAGTTCACTACTTCATGAACTTTCCACTTAGCAGTGAAACGGTGTGAATGTTTATATCTCTCTGTTGGCCTCACCTAAAAATCTGATCATCTGCTGTGTGTGTGGATTGGAAAACCTGCCTCTTACAGGTTGTACCAGACTGCAGTAATGCTTTTCTGTATTTGGCCAAGCTGAATTTTGATTATTGTCCAGCTTATTCCCTTTGTACTCCCAGCACAGGCTTTTTGTCTTTTCGAGCATTTAATCTCTGTCTTGCTCATGTCAGAGTTCAGCTTATTTTGCCCTGTGTTTGCAATACTATTTTCTTCAGAAGCTGCAGATCATGGACTTCTCTGCAGATTCTCATAGACACGCAGGGTCAATGCCTTCCTCTTTTTCACCAATATTTTATTGTCATCTTTCTATTGCAAAGCACGCAGCATGTTTTCAGTGGAGCAGTGGCATTAAACTTCTTTCTTAGTAGGCTAAAAGGTTATTTAGTACATTTTTATAATATGTCTGGCCATCCAAGGTCTTGCTCTAATAAAGACTTATGATTAACCTTGGCGTCATACTCTCTGAGTACTGCCACTGAATTCAAGTGGGTAATTAGCCAGAGGCATGAAGATCTGCCAAAGCATAAGCCTTTGTGGATCCAGTGCCTTTAGGCAGACTGGTAACTGGTAAATTATTTGATGTTGTTTGCATAGTATTGGTGTTCTGGTAGCTGAGATAACCGAGAGGTATAAACAAGGCAAGAAATGAAGGGAGTGGGGGAAGAATGTTATGTTTCACCAATAGTTACTGTTAAAAACAGAAGACCCCTTTCAACTACAGGATCAGAGTTTGTACGTTCCGCAGTGTGCGCAGAGGAGGTTCATTCCGGTTGTGTAGTTTACCTATTTGTTCTCAACAAATGTGCAGTGCAGGGAGGACAAAAGTCTTCATGCTCCAGAGTTGCCAGTGAGCCTTCCTGAAGTCTACCTTTGCACCTTTCACCTCTGAAGAAATCAATGCATTTCATATTTCCAGTGCTCAGTCTCACCTCCTTATGCAAATCTTCCCAGAACTTTGTCAAAAAGAGTTAAAATCAACTTCAAATTTTAACTAACTGTTTACGTTTTTTGAAATCTTTCATTTCTTTTCTGGTCACCACTGAACCAACCTGGCCTGGCCTAAAAATCCCAGATAAACCTTTCTGTCCTTGCAGATGTATTGTATTTAGCCCAATTTTGTCTTATTTATGCTAGAGGGAGATGATTGAAAGGGCAATTTGCAAAGAGAGCTTCTAAAGCTCTTTTCTGTGGTGTGTGCCACCTCTGCATACAAGCAGGTAAATCGGCTCAGCACTCACTCGGGGACTTACTCATCGAGGTATTTGAGTATCTACTTGACTAACATTAATGTCACTGGGAGTCCTGTAAGGCTGCTTGAGGAAGCATGAGCCCCTTTTGGCCTGAGGGGCACAGAAAGAGAACTGCTTTGGTGAGACCACAGGTGGCAAAGCAGAGGGTGAGGAAAGTGCTGCCTGTGAATAAGTGCAGCTCCCGGGGCGGCCGGTGGTGCGCCATGAGCCACGAAGGACATCCCGGCTCAGCATCACCCCAGCACAGCCCCACTGGCGGCACCTTACCCCCCCAGGGGTGAGGGAAAGGAGAGCGACCTTCTCTTCCCTTCCTTGTTCATGCCTGTACAGCTGTTCCACAGCTGTAAAGCGGCACGTTGACCCCTGAGTCCTTGTCAGTACAGAAGTGATGCAATCTATTAAAAATACAGGTTTGCTCGCCAGCATCTCCCTGACTCCAGCCCTTACTGCAGCTCTACGCAGAAAATGTGGGCAAAAGGGGTCGAACCCCTCCTGATCCCAGGTGCTGGTGCCGGTTTGGAGCTGGGGGACCAGAGCCAGGGGAGGGGAGTACGCTCCATCCCTCTGCTTCTGAGCCTTTGTATCTCAACTTCTGCGGCGAGCAGCCCGTTTTCCATCATCGTTACCGCTTCACCTCGGAGAGACCGGACTCAGGAGAAACCTACCCGAGATGTTTGTTTTTTTTGAGAGTTTATTGAAGCACTGCATTGTATATGTTTCAGGCAGGGTTCAGACACGCCTTTTAGAAAGCTTGTGATGCAGGCAGTCCTGTGCGACTGCGAACGGATGTCCCTGCGTGACGAAGCAGTAAAATAAATGTTGTGCTTTGCAAGACAAGGCAAGATCAAAATAAAATAAAGCATATAAATAAGAAATGCAGTACCATGCCAGCTGCATTTTTTGCTTTCTAGTTTATAAAACTCTGCTACATGCCTCTGCCTGAATCTCTCTACTGCTGCTTTTGTTAACAGTTGTCTTTGTCACGATGCTATGTAAATGATGGGAGGAGTCCTTGTCTCGCACATCAGTGTTACCAGCTGACTTTCTTGGTCTGCAAGTAGGGTAAACTCTTTAAATAAACGATTGCTGGAAGTTTTGTGATGTTCATTTTGTTGCGGGCAGGAAGAGTTTTTGTTGAAGTCCAGGTAAAGCCCATTTTCCTCAGAGCTTTGCCTCCAAGTGGATTTTTGTTTGGTGTTTAGGCTGAGATTTCAGAGAGAAAAAGATTTTGCCTTTTTCATGCTTGCTGCTTTGCTAGGGTTAGGCTTACACCAGCAGGGAATGAACATTTCTCTCCGGGCACTCAATAACGTATTTTAAAGAGTTCAGGCTGCTGTAGGGTTCATTCGTTCAGTGGTGAAGGGTCCCAATTTTGAAATGTACCAGTTGGAAAACAGACATCCTGGCTTGGCTGCTGACAAGCAGGCCTGCTAGGTCTTGCTGCTTTTTTAAAGTGAACCCGAGACTGGAAGCTGGTTATTTCTTCCCGTGACTTCTATGTACTCATCCTGTTTCACAGTCAGTTGCAAAGCAAGGTACATATGGTGCTCCATGCCCAGTCTCCCTGGAGACGCAGAACAGAGGTGCAGGTTTTTAATGATTCCCAAAGCAGAATCTTGCCTGCTTGCTCTACAAGCACTTTACACAAATCTTTTAAAAGCATTAGGAAAAAAAATAGGAACTCTAGAGTTTCATTCTGCTGTCGCTGATGTGAATCAGGACGTACTCTGAAAAAATCCATGTAAACCAATGTGAGGTCAGAATTAGGCCTGTCAGTTGCGCTGCGGGGAAGTGAATTGTCCAGACTGGGATCCTCACTCGTGAATGCGTCTGGTCATCTGTGTAATGTAGCAGTCACTTCGCACAGTGAGATTATGAACCGTGTTTATAAATATGGTCTGTTTGTTTGCATGAGTTTCAGTTACTGGTTTGACACTCGAGCCCTAAGCTGAGGGACTCAGAGATAGGAGTGCATGTTAGATGCACGTCTTCAAGCTGTAATCTTTATTGTCAGATGCTGCCTCCACTTAAATTGCAGGAGGGTGTATGATGTATTTTTTTTCCACTTTCCTAGTCCATCTGACTTTTTGTACCCATTCAGAAGCAACCAAACAGAAAAGCTAGACCAGGGGACCAATACACTTACAAAAAGACTCAATAAATTCTGCCAGCCTCACTTTCCTGATTGTAAAGCAGAGATGCCTTCAGCAAGGCATAAATGAGCTCTTCATTAATTAATGCTACTGGCATGCTATGAAGCTCTCCAAGATGAGCAGGGTATTCAGAAAGGGACCTTCTGGAGTAGCCCCAAGACTTGTATTTTCGAGTTTCCCACCTGCGCATGCTGAGTTTACAGACATGTAACTTGCTTGCAAACCATGCCTTTTACCCTATAAAGAGAATGGCACAGAAGCATGCGAAGAACAATTAAAAAAAGCCAAAAATCTGCTGCATATCATAGTTTTAGAGACCTTTGAAAATTAATCTTCAAAGTCTACTTGTGCTATTTTATTTCCCTAGGGCTGAGTCACTGTCAGGAAAAAGAAAAGAGCTTTTGTAAATTCATTGCTGAGAATAAAGATATTCCAAATTGTGACATCGTGTATTTATGGCTGCAAGGAGAGAGGGAAGAGATCTGCAAGACTGACAAAAGCCTTCATGTAGGTAGTGGTGTTCAGTCACGTGAAGCTGAAAGCAGGGCTGGAGGTGCTCAGTGAAAGAGGGAAGACACATGTGGCTCAGAGCTTTCCACCTGGGGCTGTGGGAGTACTATCTACAGAACCTTCTCAGCCTCACATCACGCAGCCTGCCCGCGGTGCCCATGGAGACTAGGGAGGCCAAAGAGTTGGGACGAAAATCCCTGTAGTACGGGAACTGCTGCCAGCACTCATGGGAGGACCTTGAGCCAGGAGAGGAGGAGACATAGGGTAAGAAGGAGCATCATGAAGAGGAAGAAAACCCATTTGCTTTTCTAGAAAAGCTAACAAAAGAAGATTAATTGCTAGGAATAGAAAATGCATGATTGAAACAGAAGCTCCTGGCAGCTTAGAGTTTAGATAAGCATATGGTGGCAGGCAAGCCTCGAACCACATTGTCTCACAGAACAGGCACCACTCTTCATTATTATTGGTTTTTACTGCATTGGTTGAAAAAATGTCTTATGCACATGAATAAACCACTTAAACTGATGGGGAAAGTCCTGTTCTGTGCATCAAAGAGTTAATGCACAAGGTCTCTATTATTCATTTCACAGTAGCACTAGCACCCAGAGGTGCTGAGGATCACTCAGGTTTGAATTCTTAGGATCAAGTGTTGCAACAGATTTTCTGTAGTGCTCTGCAGTGCAACTCTGAGTTGACCTAAAACCACCTACTAAAGAGACTTCTGACCTGCAGTGCTTTAGAAAAAAGACTGCTTACATAGTGGAAACCTGACTCAATCTACGTCACAATTTTGACGATATTCCTCAGCCAAATGTGGCATCAGGGGAAGGTCCAAAACATTAGCATAGGTTATCAGGTCTCTTTCTGATTTCTCCTGTGGTGATAATGTTCAGCTTATTTATGAAAAGAAATGTCTGTCATCTTTTAATTTAGAAACTGACTTTGAATCTCTAGTTTTGCTCTCCTGCGTGAACAGTTGAATTCATCTTGGAAACAGGTTCAACGACATAGTTCATCCAGCACTGAAGACTTCTGAATGACTTTGTGAGGCTTGACAGAAACAACATTAAGAAGATCGTATCAGCCTTGGAAGTGTAAATATCTGTAACATAATGACCTTAATGTTGGACATAAATGTGTGTGTGTGCATGTATAAACATATGTAATATTTATACATCCACAACAAACGTATACAGCACAGACTGATTTTCAGAGCAATGTTACACACCTTGACACTATGCCTTCCCATGCACATTTTGCTGATCCTTTCCTCAGAAAAGGCTTCTAAAATTTCTTCCCATACATGAGCTTTGAATTTTTATTGCATATACAATGCTAAATTAAAATTGACATTTCTGTGCCACCTGCAATGCAAGGATTTCTGTCAGGGACTGTTAACCAATTTAATGACATACAGAGTTAGCCACAAGAAGGAAAAATGTGAAGATTTATACAATGAAATTCAATGCTGCATTTTGAGGAGAGGAAAATTTTGTCACTTGGCCCAGTGAGCCTTCTGAATGCTCTCCTGGAGGAAAAAAAAATCATCTTTTCTTTAGATGCTGATAGATTTATTTGTTTTCTCTGGTTGAAACAGTCTTTGTAGCAATTTTGTTTTTTCTGTGTCTTTTCCAGTTTGGGGTGCTACCAAATGCCCCGGGAAGTCTCTTGCTCTGCAGTGGTGCTGCGTGGTAGTGCCTCTCACTCTGGCAATGCTTGCTGGTGGGAGAAGCACTAGAAAAGCAGTGTGCATGGTTTTGGGTGGGCACTATTAGTGCCATCACTACTCCTCCCCTGTGGGGTGCACCTCTGAGCACTGCTCGCCTCTGGGGCTTGGTGACGATTACCTTCCCTGTCATTACAGGGACCTACGCAAGACTCTTCACTTTGACTGGTGAGCATGTTGCTGGTTAACCCCTTTGAGAAGGCAGCCTTAGAAATGAAACCCAGCTGAAAACCATTGATTTTCCCTTAAATAGAGTCACAGTTCCTCCCAGTTGTGGTCTGGCTGGTTTTTGGTGGAAGGGAGAGGGTGTGAAAAGCTTCATAGATTTCTTACTCTCAGGCGTTAGAGTTGTCACCAAGCCCTCTCTCTCGTGTAGCTCCAGTCAGGCCGCTCAAGTGATGTCTGATCAGGAGAGGAACCACAACTATATGCAGCATTGGCCAGCCTGGCTGAACCAGCAGAGCTGTGCAGGAGTCCCAGAGCACTACTGCTGGCCCCAGCTTTCGGGGAGTCATGTAGTCCTTCTACATTAGCTAGCTTAAGCTAGCAATAATATATCGCCCTCAAAATGGTGGTAAATTGGTTGTAAAAATTGTAAAAATGTAGTAACTAGTTTTAAAGCCCTGATAGACACAGTGTGGTTTGCAAGAAATACCCAGGATGTCAGAAATCTGTTGTCTACAAATACCCCCATCCCCAATTTACTTGGACAAATGTTCCCTTTAAACTTTACTGTTTTCTAGCATTAAGTCCTGACACCTGTGTCCACACTGCAGTTGGAACATCTGTTCTCCAGTTTTGCAGCTGGAAGCTGGAGTCTCCCTGTCTCCTACATGCAGTGTAAAAGGTGTCAATTATGTTTGGTTTGGGTCTGAGACAATTCCCATTATTTTTCCCCCAAAATCTTTACACCCTGACTGTTGTGGCTATCATGAACAGAAATCCGTTTTGCCCCTGGGGGAGCAGTGACAAATCGCTCGGCCAGAAATAATGCGTTAAGGATTGGGACATCCAAATCTTCGTGAAAAGGAGAACAGAAATTAGGTTTGTTTTGGCCTTTTTCCTCTTTATTGAGTGTATGATTCCCTTGTCACATCCTCTAACTATATGGTTTGCCCCTCAGGCTTTAAATTTTAATTTTACTGAAATCTCCAGCTCACAATCTTCCTGCAGACCGGGCTGAAGTACCACATGGAGGAGCAATGCACCAAAACTAATGGAAAATAAAATTGTATTTTTCAGGCTTTAACATGGTGCCTGGAAAAACTATTTGACACCATGGGTTGCACAGCTGCTGGAGAAAAGTTCTCTTGTGCCAAGAGAAATGTTCCCAAACTGCTGCTGGCCCTTGTTAAAGCTGAATGTATTTCTAGCTCTGAGTGTAGTGAATATTTGGTGACAAGAGTTGATGACAGATTTTTAGGTGTTACGGCCTTAGAGAGAGAGGTAGTTCTGAGAAAACGTGTGATCCATAGGCTAGATCCATCTTGTTTGATAATGAGAAGTGAAGGGGGCTTGTAAGGAAAATGCTACAAGTCTGAAGGCCTTGAGGAAACAAAGGGTGGCAAGATGTTATTTCTGTGAGCCTTTGGGGTTCCATCCCGGACTTTGAGGATTTTACGATTTGCTAGTTTCTTAAACATTTCTTTAAGGAGAATAACTTTTGTCTTACTCCTTTGTGGTATGGTTATGCTGTAATTGCTAAGTCTTAGATTTTGTTTCAGCCCAAAGATGAAAGGAGCAGGTTCGGCTGATGTTTTGACTGCCTAGATGAGGATCACAGAAGTACCAAACCTGGATTCTGACTGTAGTTCTGTTCTGCAATGAAATAAAAGACAAAGTTCATAGGTGACTAAAGCAGACAAGACTTCAAATCATTTTCTCTTCCTTTAGCTGCACATATTTTTGCTGAAAAAAGATTTCCCACCATTACGCTCTCTGAATTATCCAGTCAGAGAAATCCTTTTAGCTGTGTTTTATCAAACGTGTGATAGATACTGAAGCCTTCAGCCAAGACAGCCTGGCCTTTGTGACCGTGTGCATACATACACAGGTCTCAGCCAGTCTCTGCTGAGTACAGTACCATAAACCCACAAAATGTTCAGTTTCCAGGGAAACAGAAAGCTCCACTGTTTGACAAATCCACACAATTTATTACTCATTTCTACTAGCACTCTTTCTAACTATTTCTAGGCACTACTTTCTGACTATTTTCTCCAGCTAGAATAATACGTGTTTTCTAACACAAAATGAAATGAGGAGCTACCAGCTGCTGTAGGACAGAGCTTTTTCCAGGATCACCGTGGTTTCACCCTAACAGCACCTAGCACTCATTCACATACCTGCCCAGAAAAGGCACTTGATGAGTGTTATTCAGAGGTGACCTCCAGAGGAAGTCTGCTCTCTTGATGGCCCTGTGACATTGGACCACATATTGAAGGGTGGAGCTCGCTGAGATTTTTTTTCGAAAGCTCTTAGGCACCTCTTTCAGCTTGAAATCAACTCATTACCACAGCTGCAGCCTGTCAAGAAAGTGAAGTGAGAGCTAACAGAAGAATCCCTTCCTCTATTGTGTGGATGTGCTGAAAAGTATGGCACTTGTTCTTCCCGCTTCTCACCAGAGCAGTGCTTGATGCTTCTGCCAGCGCGTAGCTGGATGGCCCGAGAGCTGCTCTGTGCTAATGCTACCGTCTCTGCCAAGAGCTTTTGCTGAGCTTCCCACGTCTGGGTGTCCCCCTGCCCTGGGGACAAGGGAAAGGAGGACAGCATGGGATTTTACCTGTTGGCTCAGTAACAATACGGGTGGTTCTCACTGGTCAGACTGGTCTGACTCACCAGCAGAATCCACATCAGGTGAGGCACATTGTTTCCTCAAGCGAAGCATCTGCACGCAGAACAGCGTTGTAATGCCTGGTGCGTGGACAGTCAGGACGAACTGCATCTGTAGCTTCTGCGAGGGAACTGTGATAACCACAAAGATGCTTTTTGACGGGCTCTGAGAGCCTGACTTTTAGATGCATTATAGTGCCTGAAAGAAATGCTTCAGGCTGAAGTGAGACTTACTTCTATGCCCCGTTACGGTACAGAACACAACACTCTCAGTAAGCAGACTTATGTATTTACCACGTGCTGTGAAATGGAGGAAAGGGGAAACTGTTAACTGGCACACGCTACATCCTTGCTGGAGCTGTGCAAAGCTGCAGGGCAGCGTTAAGGACAGACAAAAGGCGGCTGTGTTTGTAAACCCCAGGGTGAATGCTGGAGGATCTGCTTACCCTGAAGGATTCAGTGACAAGTAGCTAACACACTCTTTTACAAGCAGCATTACTGCAAGTTAAGGAAGCTACAGTTTGTATTTCAGAAGTGGATAAGCTGTTGAAAGATTTAAGAGAGCGCTACAATATTCAGCTAGATTAGAGCAGGACTCGTATTTGGCTTTAAAGCTGAAGGGCAAAGGAGAGCTAAAACTGGAAGTCCAGGTTTTGAATGAAGTTGCTGATATCCCATAACTGAGTCTGGTAAACTCTCAGATCACAGCACCAGAAATTAAACATTTCTATTGATGTTGACTTCGCAAGGTTGGCCAATCTTGATCGGTTCTGGCCAAAGCAGGAAAGGTGTCACCTCCCAGAAACATCCCATCCCACCACCCACCCCCCCC
>Ga0065711_1002181_pt1 | contig 35867 bp, 19 predicted proteins | sample Hoacrofraction12_FD_59098 | JGI IMG/M metagenome (GOLD analysis project Ga0065711, IMG submission 59098) | Hoatzin crop microbial communities from Cojedes, Venezuela - Epithelial fraction 12 v2 (version 2) | ecosystem: Host-associated > Birds > Digestive system > Esophagus > Crop | place...
GGATGGGATGGGATGGGATGGGATGGGATGGGATGGGATGGGATGGGATGGGATGGGATGGGATGGGATGGGAAAGCAAGGCAAGCAGTATGCACAGCAGAGGCAGCTCTGTGCAGTCCAAGAGTGTGTAGTTTGACTGTAGCCCACTAATACACAACCCATTTCTGACTCTCAATGAGGGTGAAAATTCTCTTTCAGCATTTTACAATTATTAGGCCTCCAGAAGTTTTTACTGGAAGTCACCGACAAGCTCCTGTCACAAGTATAGATAACTCAGTGTTCAATGGCAGAGTTTGGCTGACATTTTTATTACACTCCTGAGCCAAACAATCAACTGCATTTAAGGCCAGATGACTCTCCTGTTGTACATCCATATATGCTTTACAGTACAGCTGTAAACAATAGTGAAAGCCTCTACAGGAAATTAGATTTGCAGATTTCAGCTTTTAGAGGTTGGGCAAATTAATTTCATTATTTAGTGCTGATCTGTCATTGATGCATTTTGCACTATACATTCCCAGGGGCCTATCCAAAGTGAGACGCACAATGTGAGATTCAAAGTCCCATTGTCACCCTAATTTTAATTTCACTCACTTTGAAACCTACTTCCATCAAATCACCAAACATTCATTTATGGTTTTCATGGGCTTTAATGCCAAGAAAATACACTTATTCACTAGCCTAATCATACAATGCAATGACAGGAAGGGTACAAACAACATGAATTTCTTCCCAGTAGAACTATATGCTGTAAGCATTTTTATTAGTAGCACTCACCCACCAGATGAAGCTGTCCCCATAACTCAGTACAAATAACTCCTTCCTTCTCAGCATTTTGGAATGTATTTTCCATTTCAATTCATTTCTTCTTATTTGAACTCTAACAAGCTACATGGTGCAACCCAGTGGCCTCTCCAAGGCATGCTGGCTGTCCAGCTTTGTTACTTCATGCAGAGGCCTTTTATTTTTCCTCTTAAGGTTATTAGCTTGGATGGGCATGTAAAGGGAAGAAGCAATATATATGAAGATTGAAAGTAAAAATCAGACATGCTTTTAAAAATCTGTTCTCATGCAATCTAAACTACCAGTGATGGCATGCATATAGCAGTAGTAGACATCCTGTCTTGTACTTCTACTCCGTATTCATCTACACAAAAACTTGTACCCGCTCAGTTAAACCAGTGAAAGCTTTGATTTAAAAGCTGAATTTGTGCCTTAGCTGAGGCCCATTCCATAAGGAAGAAATTTTTTACCATGAGGGTGGTGAAACACTGGAACCAGAGAGGTAGTGGAGGCCCCATCCCTGGAAACATTCAAGGCCAGGTTGGACAAGGCTCTGAGCAACCTGGTCTAGCTGAAGATGACCCTGCTCACTGCAGGGGGGTTGGGCTAGATGGCCTCTAAAGGTCCCTTCCAACCCCAAGCATTCTATGATTCTACGATTTTGATTAGACCTATTAGTTGATTTCAGCTAGCTCCAGCAGACTCTGCTTCAAAAGATGATGCAGCCAGCATTTTACACAAAATTAACAATAAAGTCACGCTTCATTTTCAAATCAGTTTCAACTGTGAATTCTTTATTTTCCACTTTTTTTCACAAAATTCCAGTATTTCATAGATAAAGTGAATCTGACTTCTTGCCCCTCTAAAAGCTAAATTGTAAATTGGCCATATAGCCTTCACCACTCTAGAAAAATGACAGCGAAGATCTGAAGATTCTCTTGGGGCCAGAGAAGTCTTCTGCTAGACTTGGCTTCATGCTGTCTTTCACTGATCACCTGCATACCCGGGACATTACATAAGAAAAACAAAACAGCAAGTAAGACCAGTGGGGTTTTAGTTAGTGAACAACAATTGAAGACCACTAGGCAGCAGGGACAGACCAGTGGGTGAATATTGATCTCAAAGTAGTTAAACTGTATATTATTCGATATAGATTTTAATAAAGTACAATGCTTACAATATGAGCGAGGTACTAACTCCTTCACAACAAACAAATAAGCCAAACAAGTAAGACACAGAACTGAATTCTCTATTTTAAAACTGCCATTCAGATTTATCCCAAAGTGAGAGCTAGTCCACAGATCAGACTAAGAAACAGTAAAGAAAACAAAAGCCGTCCAACAAAGGCACTAACAACAACCCACAACACATAGGAAGAGATGTCATGCAGTGCTTATGCATTTATGAAATAGTTTTCTAGCGTTAATAGTGAATTACAGCAGTTTAACAAGCAAGGTCAGACCACAAAAGAACTCAAAATAGCGCAAACACTACTGGCGAACTGCTTTCCTAACCAAAGTGACTAAAAGTTACCTACTTTCTCATATAACCACTGCCTTAAGTCTTTGAGAAGCAGCTCCAGAAGAATTAATATTTCCATTTACAAAAAAAATTAGTTTGTCTGAAAATGGATTGTCCATGGATACTGAAAGATCTGTGGCATTTTGGATGCAACCTTAAGGGATCAATGCTGAATTACTTCCTATCTAGAGAAAAAGGAAAACAAGGGCACTGGGAAAGATATGGCAAAGAGAAGGGAAAAGAAAACTTGGTAAACTTTGAAACTCTCTACAAGTGTAACTACTTCTTGCTAGAAAGGCTATTCTGCAGGACAGATGTTAACTGTGCACTTGTTTAGAGAGAAAGCAAAGTTTTTAAAATAAAAGAGCTAGAAGTTTGCATCATTTCTCAGGCAGCAATGTAACCATGCTCCTTTGGTGCTCCCCGTACTGCCGATTCAGCCAGTCCTGTAAGCTGGTCCCCCATCAACTGTCGCTGGCATGATCACAGCTTTATTTTTAGTGTAGTGAGCGGAAGGAAGACAGGCATGTAGCCAGCAGAAGAGGGCTGATGGAAGGATTTAAGTTTTAAAATTAAGCAGTACGTGTTGTTTTAAACGCTGAAAGAGAGAACAGGGAAGATTTAAGAATGGTGGGAAAAGGAGAGAAAGAAAATTACTGCCCTTCTGTTGGTGTTCTTGGGAATACTTTACTTATTCTATGTAACTAATGTGCAACCCAAGGTGCGGACTGAAGGAAAAGCTATTCTCACTCCATCAATGAGATTGCATCATCACCTTGAAAACAGACCAGAACTCCTTCCCAGGAAACATGCACTGGGATTTATTAATTCTCTCCTAAACTCAGATTCTGATGAAGTTTACACGGGTTAAACTGGCAAGAACATAATTTCTCATCTTTGAGAGCACAGGAGAGCTGTAAAGTGGGGATTTGTATGGAAAATTCAGCTGCAGTGGAACATGTGAAATTGTGCATGTCCACTATCCCTGCGAGGACTGAAAACAGCCAAAGACTGCCAGGCAGCAAAGACAAAGTAGAGCATATTCACACCTTGTGTCGTCCCCAGAACTCCAGCATCACACAGAGTAGCCTGTGGAAATGGCCGTATGGGAAGTTTGGCTTCCACAAAAGGATGCCCGTATGAAAGAAGTGACACTCGCATCCTCGGAGCTGTGCCAGGCTGCAGGTGTGCTCCCGGAGTCAGCCTGCCTCTGCCCCTCCCGGGCCAGGGACAGTCCCAGTGCCTGGCCTCGGGCCTACCCACGCACGTGCTTTGCCGCAGCCCTTCGCAGGCTGTGTGGACCTGTCGTGGTTTAAGCTGGAAGCCAGCAACTAGGGCCCGACAGCCGCTCGCTCGGCCCTGCCCTTCCTCCCCAGTGGGATGGGGAGGAGCACTGGAAAGAGGGGGAAGCTCACAGGTTGAGAGTAAAAGACAGTTCAATAAGGCAACAAAAGAAATACTAATACTAACAATGAATATGCAAAACAAACTGTATGCAATACAATTTTCTCACCACCCGATGACCAATTTGCAGCCAGTCCCCAAGCAGTGATGGCAGAACCCGTGGGTTTCCCGGAGCTCATGAATTTTGTGGATTTTGCCAAGCTCACAAATTTCACATAACTCCCAAAACAGACCCAACTCCCAGAAAAGTTCGAACTCCTGGACAAGAGAGGATTCAAACTCACAGAAACGAGAAAGATCTCCCTGCCCCCTGGCCAGCCCCATTCATAAACTGAGCATGATGTCCACGGTATGGAATATTTCCATTGCCCAGCTTGGCTGTCTGTCTGTCTGTGCTCCCCCCCAGCTCCTGCACACCCGCTCATTAGCTGAACATGAGAAACTGGAAAAAGTCCTTGATTTCATAGCAATGACTGAAAACATCAGTGTTATCAACATCCTTCTCCTACTAAATCCAAAACACAGCAGCTACTGAAAGAAAAATTAACTCTATCGCAGCCAAAACCAGGATAGGGCCCGCAAGGATCTGCGGAACCAGGGAGGCACTTAGTGCAACACCCTTTTACTGATGGGAAGAAAAATCCTTCATGTTTTTGCAGCGTTGCAGGTAAGCAGATCACTTCAAACAGGAGCCAAGACACTTGTCTACTGCTTCACAGTGCCATATAGAGGGTTTTCATTCTCCTCGCCTTAGCTCACTTGGGCCAGGGTCAGCCAAAGTACAGCTTGCAGCTGCTCCTTTCTTTGATTATTGATGAGGATTAGGATTTATTTTTTATATACATCTCTGTAGGTGTGCAAGACATTTCACACAAATATACAAGGACAGGGCTCTGAAGAGTTTATACAGCCCAAACAAGTCGCAGCACAGCTAGCGAAGACACACATACGATTAAAGGCTTATTGATGTAAGCTCCATGTGTATCTTATTCAGTGGACAACATGTAGGTTGCTTTGTGTGGCCTTTTTCTGAAGGCAAAAGGTCATTTTCCTGTGTGACACTTTAACCTTCTGTTATACCAATCTGCTGTTTCAAAGCCTAGCTCACAGGACTCCCATATCCAGACTTCGTGAGGTGATTTGCTTCAAAAATAGCTTGTGAAAAGACTTAATTCAGATTAGCACTCAGGAAATAAACATTACTGGGTAAAGAGCAAAAGATGGCCCTTTGCTCTTGCTCCAGAACAAAGCCTGTGTTACTCCAGCTCTGCCTACAGGACTTAGTAACTAGCTGCAAGGATGTGGGACTACTTTCCCAAGCCTTCTAAGCTCTTTATTCTCCCAAGAGTAGTCCCAGGGGCTGGGCAAAGGGAACAATAAGATTTGCCCCAAAACACAGAGAGATAGTGCCCTTCTACTTAAAAAGGAAGAAAGAAAGAAAAAGCTGCAGTATGCTTTCTTCTGTTGTGTTACCTTTCTGCTGCTGGCAGCTCATTTTGGGCTACAGCTACATCCCAGCGCCTTTCTGTGGCTCACAGTGGGTACCCACAGTCACCCCACTTCTCATTATGTTTCTTCCCTTCCACTCCCAGTGATTAGGGTCTAGAGCCAGAGGCAGCCTCACACTCTGCATCCTCACACCATCCTCCATACACCTGAGTACAGGAAGACCTTCTGTAAACTTCTAGATAAGTTTTTGCTAGGCTGGTTTCCTAACATCCGCTTGTCTATTCTACTGCCTGTGCCTCACCATGACACAGCATCTGAACCAAAATGTGAATAAAGGGATCGTTCTCTTCATGCTTTAACAGCGCGAACGAGTTTTAAACGGCAATGTTTTGTCTAGTTCTTATGTAAGCCAATTGCAATATTCTTTGAGTAGGTGTGTGTTGAAATGGGATAAGATCAGCATGTTATGTAGCTATTCAAACACATACTCCAACAGATGTCCTGAAGAGAGATGTCAGAGGCACCACAGCTCTGATTTCGGCTGCACCACGTAGACGCTGCATGGCAGATAACTGAGGTTCTTACTTTTGATTCTGCCCTAGCTTAGGGTGCTCAGGCTAACAGATACAAAGCCCTGTTTTCAGAGCTGGTAGGCAATACTAGCTGGGAATAAAACTCTGGAAAACCAGCTTAGCATGTCCTATGTGTCCTCATAGACACTAAGAAGGAGTTTTCACTTTCTAAAACTCTACCCTGAACTGTCCCCAGTACGTAGAAGGAGGACAGTAAGTTTAAGCCTCTGATATGTGTTTCGAAGGGGACTTTAAGGGGTCTTGAGGATGAGCATGCTGTCACAGCAAAATTTTTGCTGACGATGAAAAAAATACATGTAAGGTTCAATAATAACCACTTCTGCTGATCACTGGAGCATGATTGCAGCTGACTGCAAGAAGACTTGAATGACGGAGACCACTACAAACCCTCACTGAGGTAATCCTCAGGACGCCAAGTGAGATGTGCCAAGGCCAGAGGCTAACAACAAGCAGAAGAATCACACAGGAATACTGAGAACTAACTTGGCATACTTGAGACTCATTGAACAAGCAACGCTTAGCCTCAAAGACCTCTAACATTACTGAAGAAATTTATTTGGAACCTGTTATCCAAGGGGTCCAAGATTTGACAATACAGCGTAGCAACATTTTAAGCCAACATGAAGCAATAGGTATCCAAGCGGACAGCGGTATCTAAAGAACACAACTGGCAAGACTGGACTTACGGCCTTCCACAGAGCTATCACCGCAAGATAAGCAGTGCTGTCCATGATGTTTCAGCAAAACATTTCCTGACTCCTGGAGCCTTCGAGTCAGCAACATTTACTGGAAAGGATGCAAAAATGGATGCCTTGGGTAGAAGCAAATCTACAAACCAGCCTTTCAGCTAGTGAAAAAGGGCACCGATTAATGAGCTGGCATACACAGGCAAACTTTTTATTCCATCAACTTTACAGGTTGGCTAAAAGCCCCTGAAATTTTGCAAATCGTGATTGCTCCTAGGGGACTCTCGCTGTCTGGTTAGTTTATTTGTTTGTGTGTACATTCGGTAACTAAGGTCAAAAGTTTTACAGCAGCAACTGTCTCTGAACTGTTACTTGGCTTTGATTTTTCAGCTATGGCACTGAGAGTTTTATGCAATTTTTTTAATAATAGAAATGCACTTTGTTTCAGTTTTAACTAATTATAGATTTGCCTGATGCAGTATTTCATGTGCATGGGTGAAAGGTAATTGTCATATCCTTGTAAAATCTAAAGATTAAATTCTGCCTTTAATTACATAGATTTCATTGGTGCTGCAGAAGATTCGATGACATCAGAATTCATCTACACTTATGGTTTAGCCATGACATTAGGACAAAATATCTATTACTTGATGTCAAATCGTAGTGGCANAAACATAGTCTACAACTTTTAGAAATGACTGCCTGGACCTGAGCTGAAGAAGTCTTACAGTACCACAGCGGAGTTTGCACAAAGACTACTGATTCCAAGCTGCAAAATTCACATCACTCAATTTGATCAGTGCAAGTACTGTGCAACCCAGCATCCAGCCCTCTTTTTTACTAATTCAAAGCCATTCTTATTACACCCAATTTCAAGGCCCCTACCTGGAGTCTGAGACAATTTGCACAAAAGAGCTTTGCTCATACAAGTTTTAAAGAAACATCCAATCATGACATTTCAGCCTCTTCTGATTTTCTAAATCAAGTGTTTGTAAACCAATAAAATTATTTCATATTATCGTTCACTTTAGACGTAGTACACACAGGACAAATAGTGTCTATGAAATCCAGGAACAGAGATGATGCCGTCTATTTAGGTGACCCTTCCTTTACAAATACTTAATAGAAGCAGAAAAAGTCTGACAACTGTCCACTTGGTCTTTTGTGGCAAATGTTCACAAATAACTCTAAGACATAACATCTGCAGAAAGTGGGAGTTTCATGCACAGAAAAATAGCTAAACTCACTGTGCAAGTGACTTGCAGTTAACAATATTGCAGACTTACTGATGTGTAGCTTTATTTAAAATTTCCATTGATAAGCTGAGGAGGAAAGTAGTCTTAAACACTGAAGAAAACAAATGTTTTCACCTTTAATATAAACTGCAAAAAGAAGCAAGACCACAAGCATCTACAACAAAAGGCCCCTCTGGGCACGATGCCATCATCACCACTACTTTCCATTATCAGCATACATTTGCAAGAATTATGATGCTCAGGTTCCATTTTGAACTCCTGTTCATCAGAGTGTATAAACTTGTCCTTTTTCATTTTCTTCAAACTGAAATTTGGCAGAGGAGTGCTGGTGGGTGGGGAGTTTTTGGAAAGATTATTATTTTTTGAATTCAGTCTTTTCAAACTGTTCTAAATACAGCAGTGGGGAATATGGCCTGAGGAGCAATGCTGTTGCATGTCTCTCAAGGGAGGGGTATTGACAATTAGGTATTGTCAGTCTCTTATTCAGTGCAAGAGGAAAACAAGCATTCACGTTTCAGGCTAACTCATGGAAGGCCTCTGGCCCAGCAGAAATGATGAGTTCAGGGTGATGCTGTGGGGCCAGGAGGCCGGGAAGCTCTCCATCAGGGGTTCCCAAGGGTGGTCTGTAGTCCTCTTGCAACACACAGAGCTTTTGTATGTGGCCTGAACAGGATCTGGGGGTTATGGCTGTCCTCCACAGAACCAGCTGATTGTCAGGGCTGTGGCAACAGTAGGGTCTCCTCCAGCAGCTCTGGGATGGGGTGAATGTCTGGGCATTCAGGACATGTCAGCCATCGAAAGACTGGAGCAGTCAGGCATTTTGGCAAGTCTCATGGCTGTGTATTTCAGACCTCTGGCTATTTCTCCAACCCTTCCCATTACTCCACATGACAGCAAGAATCCCCTGCAAGAGCTGGCCCAGGAGTGCAATATTTCCAGAATGAAGATTAATTTCTGCTTTCAAGAGCAGCAGAAGCAGTGCAGAGCCTGACTCACGGTGTGGAGCACAAATGGGGGTAGCAAATTCCCACTCCAGCCAGAGGCCAAAGTGATGGACAGACTCCGTCTCTAGGAGATGCACTCCAGAGGGAATACCAGAAGTTAAATCTGAGACAGGAAGAGGGGGATAAGGAGTGATAACCAGCAGTAGACTTGAGGCAGCCTAAACACCAATTTGCAACACTAACCCCCTGTTGGAATTTTTCTGAGGGCACTACAATGCCCACAACTGCCTGTCCTCACATACCAGCACATCACCTGCCTCATTTACCACAGAACCCCAGAAACCCCAAACACAGCCTGCTTCAAAGGAGCTCAGGAGTGTGGTCTAGAAGCAATGACCTTCTGTTCACTTGCATGGATCCCAGCTCTTCCGGAAATCATGTTTCTTCTCTTTTTCTCATTTTATGCCTGCCTGCACCATAGTCTCCAGAAGGATACTGTAGATAATGACAAAAGCAGTGAAAGTGTTTTCCAGGGGACTAACACAGGGTTAGTCTTCACAACTTTGTTGTGAAGAGCTGAACGCACTTAGTTACATGCTGCAAGATCTCAGCATTGCTTGGACATTGCAGGGTGGTAGGATTGCCTTAATTACTTTGGTCTAATGGAAATGTTCCAGGCCAACCGGCAAAAATGGCCTTTGGATCAGGCCCTTATCCCTAGGTTTCCACACTTGCCTGCTTGCAAAACCCCAAAGTGTTCATTCAGCTCCAGCCTGGAAAGATGCCAGAGACTGAGAGCTAACTGCAAAAGAGAGGGACTTGAAATTCAGGACAGAAAGTCTGAAAACTTTCTTCATTTCCAGTTATTTTAAGTATAAATGCATCTTTCTGTACATTTGTGGTGATCTGGGTTGGATTATGGGGGAATTCCTAATGCACGCTAATTGCTATACACCTTAAGATACCTTCCATCCATCCTGTTCCAAAAAAAAGATTCAAATCATGCACGAATTGAAATGTTGGTAGCTGATCCTTTCAGTCCTGAGAAAAAGTGACCATCCTCACAGCTGGTAGTATCTCACGGGATTTGGCAGGTTTGGTCATTTGCATTTGCAGGACTCATTTATTTGTGTACCATTTCAGAGTACATTTAATTTATCAGCTACATAGCAAATATGATACAATTACCTAACAAGAATATGTAAAAAATTAGGATATGACATGCAGCTGTATCTGTATTTCCTCCTGTGCTTCTTAGAAACTAATGCAATTAGGAAGCCATTTTGATGAGGACACTTTTGCTGACTCCTTCATATAAGAGAAGTTACTGGCAGGCTCTTATCTCCTCCATCAAAAGAGTGTTCCTGGAAACAGGACAGTCCGTGGCTAGAGATAACACATCGTGGAATCTTCTGCACCTGCTGGGCTGCAGCATCCGCCCTCTTGGTCACATGTAAGTTATGGTGATAAGAGATAGTCATTTCTGTCCCTGCGCAGATCGACACGCTCTGTCCCACAGAGCAGAAGTGGTAGCAGTGGCGGTTTCCATCTGCTCAGACAGCGTGAAACCTTTTAAGAGCCTGCTTTGGAGCTAGATGCTTTTCAGTCACTTGCCTAGGAAACGTGTTCATATAAGCCCCGCGAAGAGGAGGTAACCTGCCTGCTTCTGGAAGTGTACTTCCAATACGCAAAACAAGCAGCACCTACAGCGTACAGCTGTTATCCTGAGGAGACCCCTGTCTAATTAGTGACAATCATTCCTATTTCAAATTACTGACAACCATTCACTGTATTATGTTCTTATTGGAAACTAGCACTAGAGATGATTTATCTTACAATACCCAAAGACAAGCTGTTTTAATCCTGGGAAAAATACACCTTTTATGTCCCTTCCCGCTGCCCATTTCTCCTTCCCTATTTGAAGCACGCAGATGGCAGAAGTCTTTCACAGCGGCTGCCTGGATCACCAAACTTTAGCTGAAGAAATCAGTGCTTTCAGCATGTAATTATCCAGGATGGTAACTATCACATAAAGCATGTCATAATACAGACGAAGACGCGGCTCATCATCAGTTGCCCTTAACCACCCTACTTCACTTGAATTATAACGCGCTCAGTAGCCCTGCCCTGAAGAACTTGCAGATTAAGCCCAGTGGTACAGCACCCACTGCAAGCTCAGCCTGCAACCTGACCAAAAGTTAGGTGGTAAACAGGAGACATGAGCCAAGCAGATTTCATTTTGCATAGCTGTCTCCTAGTCACATGTCAGCATCCAAATGATACTCAGAACAGGGCCGATTTAAAAATTAATTTAAAAAAGGTAGGGAAATTGTGTGATGATTTCTTTAAATCTGAGCAAAAAGAAATCATTCCCTGAACTACATTTTTGTTTGGCTCTGAGGGCTGCCACCCTGCTGCTTTAGCTATGTGCAAAGTCAGGGCGCTCCTTCTGTTCTAACATTTATTTTCTGCATCCTTGTTTTATTTTTAACTGCTTACAACAGAAAGAAACGCGTTATCGCATGACTGTCTAAAGCAAATAGTACATTGTGGTTTTGGGCTTGGACACTTGAACGTGTAACTTCCCAGCAACAAGTACTGTTCTCTCTGTAGGGTACTTCTGGTAACTCCTCTCTCCTAGTGAGAAGTAAGGAAAACTGTCACCTAGCGAGAGAAACAGCTCTTTCTTACAGCCCTCCCAGTTGAGAAAAAGCAGCAAAATGACAACAGACTGCAATTATTATACAAGCCATAATGCTGCACAGAAAGCAGCAGGCCTTACTGATTAACACCAGCACTGGGCCTTGGACAACTGGGATACGGTCCTGACCTGCTAGAGGCTACTGCGCTTCCCCAGCCAAGTCATTTCACTCTGCTGCACTTCGATTTCCCAGTCTGTGAAAACAAGTGTGCTGTGGTTTATTTTTAAGCATTTCAGCAACTGACATACTGTACCTCAAACTCCTAAAATGGTTACATCATTTTCACTGCTATGAAAAGTTCACTAAAAGAGCATTTCAAAATCCCTCTCTATGTATTGTACTTTCTGTTCTTAAGTCTGCCTGTGGTTTGACTTCTGGCATCTGAATTTTGGGCTACTGTTGTTGTTTGACTTCAGACAGCAATTGCTAATGAATGCAGATCTTCTATGGATTTGAATGGACTGCATAATCCATGGAAACATAACCAGTGCGGCTTTAAACACTAGTCTATACTTCATTTGTGTAGCTATTGCTTATCAGTGGCTACTCCTTTGAGAATATTATTACACCCCGGTAAAAGTTAACAAGTGCCTTTTTCAGATGCACCATTCATTTGGACCTCTTAAGAGAGAATTCTGGACCCAGACTGATGAAGAAAATGCATGTAAAATGTTAAAAACAAAATAAAAACATTTTTAAGCAAAACCGTCCTTTCCATCTTTGCGAAAGACACCATACAGCCACACTGAGCCCTTGTGTTATTTGTTGATTATTGCCAGTTTAGTCAGAAGCTGACAGATCTTTTTTTGCTACTAAAAAAAGACCAGAACCTGGCACATTATTTTGGTGACAAGAGTATCTTCTGCACGATCGTCCTGCCAATAGCTTGGGTTTTCATAACTATATTTAGTCTTAAATATATTAAAGTTAGAAACTTCTCAAATAAACCTGGTTTCTCTCTTCTCAGTTTTGCCGTGTTTTCTCAGCCTGCTGCTGCACCCAGCCTTCCAGCGAGCTGCAAAACTGCGATAAATGGGCTCTAGAGCAGCCGAGGCCAGCAGCCGCAGCCTGCGAGGAGGCATGATGGGCAAAAGGAGGAGGAAGAGTATTACAACACATACAGAGAGAAATATGGCCAGGATGCAATTTAGCTCAACCCTAGTGAAGTTAGCCCTGAATTACCAGAATCTGAGAAACACCACAACTACCATGCACACACATTAACACGCGAAAGTCAATGGGATGTTCAATAGGCACAGTACTGAGGCAGACTCCATAGGCAGGTAGGCTCACCATGCATAGGAAGAACGACTCATATCATTCTGAGAGCTGACAAAGGCATTATAAAACCACTTTTCCATGCTAATAAAGAATCTTTCTACTGCCGCAGCAACACAGTCAAATCCCTCAGCATCTGTTCACATGATTAACATCACTGATTATTGATGCGGTCTCTCACAGAAAGAACAGACGGTTTCCTCACTGGGTTTGAATCCCTGATTTTTAGCTTAAAAAATCTGGCCCTCTGGTAAATGAACTGAAGGAGTCATGCTATTAGCAATACAGTAATGCTACTAGGAGGTAAGCAGTAGATCTCATCTTGTGCAACTGGATAACACTGGAAAGTCCAACATATTGCAAAGATGTTACATACTTTCCCTCAAAGGAAGCATTATGCTAATGCAGCTGAATTCACCAGAATTCAAGTCAAGCATTGGTCATTTTTCATGACCTCACTTCCCCTTCTCCTGCCTGGGACCTTTGACTTTAAATGGAGGGTCACTGGCCTGTGTCCTAAGGGCAGGTTGCTCTCCAGCATCAGCAGCATAGGATAAACACCTGTCATGTGGATCTCACTAAAACGGAGCACAGCTTATCCTGTGTAAAAGCATTCCACATACAGGGGTCTATTACTTTAGCCCTAAAACCACACAAGCAGTGAGTGAGATTCAATCACTGAACACATCTTTCCTAACCATTATTTTCAACTGTTCTGTAATTGAGCACTTGTCTTGCTGCACTAGCTGTGGTGCAGCTTATCTTTCAGGACTATTTCCCACTCTACCCTTTATCACTGCATCTAAAGTTATGATTTTCTCTAATATAATTGATGTAATCCTACCACTAACACGGTGATTTCAGATGTAATCGTATCAGAGCTATAGCAACAAATTTGCAGTGAAATGTGAAAATTAAGGAACTGCAAAGAGTTACTTGAAAGTATTGTGTGAAAGCAATAGAAAAAAATGGATCCTGCTGTTAATCAAATAAAAAAGTGAACATTTCAGATCTGTATTATTTCCATTATTTTCATACTTCTGTTACTGAAATCAGAACAGTGTCTTCCAGTAAAATCTGGTCAACTAAATGACTCATCTGACTCCTGAAGTGACCATGGATTGCCTCTGAGATGCATGCGCTCGCAGGAGTTCTCGTGTCCAAGGGCAGATCAGAATAAAAGAGGAACTGAAAATGGCTGACTGTAAAGATGGCTGCGCACTGCACTTCCTTATTTATACCAAAATAAAATAGAAAACATTATTAACCATTTTAAACTTTAAATGATGCGACCCCTGGGACTAGGAGCACCAGTAGGCATGCACACAAGTGCATGCACTTCATTCATGATCATCCTGCATACTGACCAAACACTGCGCACGCACGCAAAAGGACGTCAGCCTTCAAGTCGTCAGCCTGCACAGATGCCTCTCACAGCAGGCACAGACAAGCTGGGTGCCCTTTACACCAACAGTCTGAGGCTTCCCACCATCCTGTTTACATTCAGTTACTATTTCCAGTTCTAAGCCTAGGAAAAAAGGAAGCTAACAGAAAAACACACCTATGCATCAAAAAAATCCAGGCCAACATTTTCAGGTGACTTGGTACGGCTCCAGTGCTGGTGCTCAGCCTTTACCACCGGACCTAAGCCTGCTTTTGGGGCACAAGGGAGCTTGCTCATTGCAAGGTCTGGCAGGCAGAGCAAAAAGAAGAGGAGCCACCCCACTCGCTCTCATTTCCAAGGATCTTGGAGCTCACTGGTTCTTAGCAATGGCCACTATTCAGAGCCATCTTACAGGTCTAAAATTCCAGCTCCAAAAATAGAAGAATATAAGAATAGCATTGATTGAGCAATGCATAAGTGAAACTATTTTTAAAAACAGACAGTAAGTGACTGAGAGAAATGGTGAGCTTAGAAACGATGAAGTTTTCACAGAGGAAAACCTACAGAATTTGCAGCGGAGGAGGAGAGCTTAGAACCACCAGTACCCACTGGCCTTCAAGAGGAAGAACAACGTTTGTTTTAGAAGAGCAGGTGTTTGAAGGGTGATGTGCACTGCTCCTGGCTTTGACATGGAGAGAGATCACTATGGTCCCTAAAGCAAAAAGTACAGAGGACTGAATTCTGCACAAATTCTGAATCTCTGTGCGTTTTCTCCCACAGCATAAAATCTGCTGACTTCATTGGAACTGCTAGGTTAGGAATGAGTGTAGATCTAAACCCACAGATGAAAACCACTGTGTTCAGAATTTCAGTCTCTGTATTTTCTATACAGATTTACATGCTCACTCTTTTGAATACCAATTAATGTAATAAGGAGGAGCTTTAAAGAGCATGAGTTTGCTCGTTTGTGGTACACAGCTGAAGTTTGCTTCCTGCCGAGTAATGCAATTAATATGATCAGCCCAGTCCTCTGTGGTCAACATAAAACATTTAATTTCCTGAAAAAAATGTTGTCCCCTTATAATATTCTGGAAGAAAAATTCCAAAAAAAATCTAGGCCATGCCATGAAACCTGCACAGGAAGAATGGCCCAAAGACTAGTTTGCCTTTCTCCCAAGATATACCCTGGAGTCTCAAGGACTTTTTACACATGCACCCCAGGGAACTGAGCTGTCACAGGACAGTGCCACTATGAATGCAGCCAGCATTGGAGATGTCACTTTCACTGCATCTCTCAGTCCTGTCCTACAGCTGAAGATTTTTTCACGCCATTGTACGCTTGCAAGAAGAGAATGCAACCAACAGCTAAAAATCATGCACACAGAGGCACAGAATAGAAGAAAATATAAAACAATAATAATGGGAATAACGTGAAGTTTTAAGCTATGGGAAAAGCAGAACTGAATTCTTTGTGTCTTCCAGAGAAGGAGAAAGGTACTTAAAATTCACCTGTTAAGCACACTCAAGGCCACATGGGCTTTCTCTTCCTGACCTTACTTAACCTCAAAGTTTTCATCATCTTGCTCAACCTTGCAATCAACTACTGTAATAAGTGGAAAAACAAACTCCTCTTCAGAGCTAAAGTCATGCAAAGGAAAATTATAGCTCCATTCCTTTGGAAAAACAGTAATAGATCGCTATCTTGACACTGATTATGAACAACACTGTGAGCATGAAGGACAGGACTGAACTGTTTCCTCTACAACCTTACCACAAGCCATGCTGCATTACACAGACTGCTACATCTAGAGGAGCCTTTAAAAAGGGACAAACAAGCATGGCTAGAGCAAGGCCAGGGCTAAAGCACAGAACCACGGCACAGCCGGGACCAAAATGCATCAACCGCTCACAAAGACACACTGCTCTAATTAAAATGAGTTTAAAGCTGATTCAGTGAGTGCTTTTAAGGCTAATTAAAATTTACCTAACATAATTTACTGTGGCACCCAACTACATTAAGATTCAATGATATGGGCTGTTTTGAGTGAAGAGTATCTAGGCTGGGAAAGAGAAAAGAGAAGGGTATTACATCCATTCAACAAACCGGACTTTTGAGTTTGACTAGGGATGAGCTATATTGAATGAGCGTCTCCTGCACTCGAAGAGCTTTTGTTTCCCTTCTCAGCCAGCTTCCTCTGCCTCACCTACTACAACATCTCCATGCACAGCTCAGGGTGGCCAAAGGGGTACTGGGATTTGAGAGCACACTGTCTTCTCCCATACAGTGAGGTGCAGATACTAGTAGACTCATTTGAAGGCAGTGGGAAAAGGAAACGTATACAGTACTCTGAGTTAGCCTCAGATTACAAACTTCCATTCAGCTTCCTTAAACTGTCTGGAAGGAGCATCTGGGGCTGCACTGCATTTGGACAGCATCAAAAGTGCCAGATGGGGAATGGCAGAGTACGTGGGGACGATGGGGGCTGCTGGCAGGGGGTCTGGAAAAGCTGACACAGGTTGCAAGACATGGGAAGGGGCGTCCTACCTGTGCGTGCTTATGTCCTGACAGTGCAGGATGAGGGAGATGGTCTCTGCATGGGGGTACCGTGTGTCCTGACCACTCAAGGGCTACTGGAATGTTTGGGGGAGCATAAGGGCACGAGCTACTACCCAGCTGCAGAGTGGTCCAGGCAGCACCATCTAGTCAAAGGCCAGAGGGCAAGACAACATCACAGCTGAGAGATGTGAATTCTTGGACTTGTATCCAAGAGAGTGGTGTGCTCTTGGGCGTTGGAAGGAAAGCATCCGAAGTTTAGCTTATTGCCAACCTCTGGGCTCTGTGGTATAATCTGGTGCTTAAAACATAGAGCATTGGCAGCCCTGACACAGTTGGACACCTCAGGTTCGAGATGAACAGTGCTCCACAAGGCACAGCAGCCATGTGCTTCAGGCAGCTGTGTGTGGAGGAAAACAGTGAAATCCCAACATTTTCTCTGTCCTCTCTTTTCCCTCTGCCCCCAGAAATTGTACCACTTTTGGCATGCTAGATGTAGCAAGATAGCAGCTGGCAGTGCTGTCCCCAGACTTGTCCACTGCCACAGGGAATCTGCTGAAAGCAGTCAGGACTGGAGCCCTTTGGGGTGCTCAGAGCACACAGAGCCTGTGCGGCATCATCACACCATGCGCTATAGAGCAGCAGAGTCAAGCTCCTACTCTGCACCCCGAATACCAGCGTCAGATCCAGCTATCCCCATCAGCAGAGCAGCAATGCTGTGCAGAACTAAACTTGCTTGTCAAAATAGATTAAGCTTATCGTTCTCCACAACACAGAATAAAAGTAGCAGTAAGCCCTGCTTTCTCAAGAAATGAGCTGAAGTCAATGCAAACAGCATGAAAGCATCCACAGCTGGCTTGTACTGCCCTTCTCTAGGAGCTCTGGCCTCCTTTAAAAGGTCTTTGTAGAAGGCTACTAGCAGGGCTGAGTGAATCACCTCTCTCCTGGCTCTCACTGTAACCTATCCCTTGTATTCTGCACCTCCCTACAAATCTCCTTTTAAGGATTAAGCTCTTTCCTAACCACTGGAAAATCCTGACCTACACCCACAGGACCAGCTGATATGGAGTGGAGGGGGTATCACATTTGTTTCTCAATTGATTGAAACACCAAATGAAGCTGAGTCAGACAAATCCCTTGGTTTCCTCACACTCCACTCCCTTTGGTTTGGGGAGCTCCAACATGCTGGGAGAGGAGATAATGTTTGGCAACAGCAAAGAGGAGCGTGCAGGAGAAGAAATAGGGAAGTCCACCTCCCAAAAATTACTGTAAAATCTGACTCTCAAAGATAGGCTGGTGAGACAGGAGGAAGTGGAAAATCATCATGCCAGTAAGGCTCCATTTGCTAGTCAGAGGGCAGAAAAGCTGGTCACTGCCGGCGGATGTCTCCTGTTCTGTTATCTCTTCCTGCTGAGCTGCCCAATGGGAGGATGACAGAACCTTTGAAAGAACTGACTCGTTTTCAGCCCGGATATTTTATCCTGCCAGAGGGTTGGTGCAACCGGTTCCTGCAGCCCTCTGCAAGGCCACCACAAGGGCACGGAGGGGTGTAGTCCAACACAAGCTGTGCTCTGGCAGGCCCCAAAGGCGACCAGCAGCTGGTCCTGATTAGAGCAGCCCCCAAGATGCTGTAATCTCTTCTCCAGTATTGCTCTAATCAGTGCTGGGGCCAGCTTGTAACCCGTCCTCAGATCAGGGAGCTATAAATTAATCGGCTACAGCTCCCCGTAGGATCTGGGCACAGCTCAGATCCTGGCCTTTGCAGTTTAACTTGAGGCTAACACTTATCTAATGTTGCTGTGATTAGTTTTTCACCAGTGCAAACCAGGACTGTTAGTGCTGCATGTTAAATCGAAAAGGTATGAGGACAAACGTATGTGAATTACTGTAAGTTTTGACTACTGTTCAGGCAAGTTTCAGCTGCCTGTTTACGTTGCTACGGTATGAAGGCCGTGCCTCAGTGAGGAACCTATAGAACTGAGACCATACATAAATCAAACCTCAGCAATGCAGGAAAAAGTACAGTATGCATTTCTTCCATAAAGGTAATAGTAAATAATCTACTAAGTTAATGGTTCACTGATGCAACTCAGTTTAGGAGGTGGAAAAAAAAATAGGCATGTTTTATCTATGACCCTTGGCTTAGGTCTGAGATACAGCTTTAACTGAAGAGCAAAGGTTAACTGTAATAGAAAATGTCGGCATTACTATAGCTTACAAGCCACATTCTGATTTTTTTTGTCAAAATGAGGACAACTCTGATTATGGCAACACAGCCATAAAAAGTCAATCGCAGAGAACTATTTGTCAATGTTTCTTCACATCACCATGGAAGAAGACGACAGCAGCAGGTGGAAAGAGAAGACCTGGGGAAAGGGGGAGACTTCATATTCGCTTGAAAACTATGAAAAGAAGCAATAGTCAGGAGAGTTCTTGTTGATGGGGGAAATATCCTTTCAGACAGAGCTAAACTCAGTAAAATTCAGGTCTCAAAACTTGTTCCCAGGCATAACTTTCTCTATGGACTCAGTATTATCATACCAGACAGGGCATAAGCAAAGAAGCAAGATGGAAAAAAATCAGGCAAATAGTAGAAAGTCTTCAGACAAATATTGCCCTTGGGTAGCACATAAGTGTAAAGCAGATCAGAACCTTAGTGCCTCAGCCCAGGGGCCAGCCTTCCAAAATGCAGCCGGGAGGAAATGCATGCATTTCCCAGATGAAAATCTAATAAACACAGCACAAGACTGGAGGGTACTGCCATCGCTTCGTTTGACTGACAACTGCTAATACCTTGGGGCATGGTGAAGGGAGGGAAATTCACTGCTGGCAACTACGAACAGCAAGTCCTTGCACTTGACTGGTATTACAATGCACCAATACTGAACTGGTTAGCTTGCACAGAAATAGCGTAAAATAAAATGACAGTGAAGGCAGCAAGAGACACTGACAAGCACCAAAAAATAAAAAATAAACTGAAAGCAGTCAGTCTCTAATGAAAAGAATTTTCATGTGGTTTTTCTGACATTATCTTTTGGGAAACACTGGGGTTTTGCTACCCTTCCAACTTCTGGAGTTCTCACAAAACCTCTAACCCAGGTCTTTATAATAGGAATTTTGAAACTATTTTGTGCATTCTTTTAGACTTGTTCAATTCTTGACACCAATTACATTCAATAATGTGGTTACGACTAACATAAATATAGTTTCGTTATAAATCAGAACATGTTTGCCTGGAGACAGCCTTTTTTCTTCCCCTTGCTCATATTCTGCAGCTGTCCAAATACATCCCCACACTCCCTGGAACCTGCAGCACACTCTCACAGCCACAGCGGTAATGGGCTTCAGACTTCCCTCCCTTCACGCCCAGCCAGCAAGCCAATGTATGCTCCAGTCTACACTGTGATGCTGAAAGGCTGAAGGAATGTCGTGTTCCTGTGAGGGGTATTCAATCTCCCTACCAGAGATGAGGGCCATCCGTGTCAGTTTGGTAAAGATTCAGTAGCTGGCTGGTTGACTCCCTGGGGCACAGTACAGTCTTGGCTCAACTGGAGCAAACATCTTACTGCACCTCTACGCAGAGAATAAATGACTCCAGGAATGCAACTGAGTATTCGAGGCTTTCCACAGCGGGCATTATTAAAAAGACAGCAATTGTCATCATATATCAGTGATACCACATTTGATTAGAATAGGAAATAAAATCTTTACTGGTATTATCTGCTGGTGAACGCTGATCTTAACTGTCATGCTGCTCTGGTGCATCTGGTGTCGTATCAACACCAGCACAGCTAGGGAAATTAGGAGCCCAGCAAAGCACTTCCATGATCCTGCCTTCTCCACCAAACAGAAGACTTGTCAGGAAGATTGTGCATTAAATGATACAAATAGCAGCGCCAGAAAACTGATGGAGAAAAAAGGGCTCATCCACCTTTACAGAACTAGTTTCTTACCATGTCGCTTGTAATTCTTTTTTCCTGTTCACCTCCTACTGCCAGCTTACCAAAACAAACCCCTGAATTGTCCCAGGACAAGAGGATCAGCTCTGCTTCTAACATTTTCAGACTCCACTGGAATCCAAAAGGCCAGAAGTGCTCCCAGTAAAACCCGTTCTTGGGAGATTCCCACCCCAATTCCCAGTTCACTGGAGGTCACACTGGATAAGCACTGACAAGCTTAATGAAACAGTGGGGTTCAACATCTACCTGCAAATACATGCCAGCTCAGGCTCTGGTCCTTCCAAAGTGTATTCATGTACAAACTCCTGCTCAAGTCAGTGACATTCTTTTGTTTAGCCTCACGAAGAGAAGGCTGAGAGGGGATCGTATAAATGCTTATAAATATCTGAAGTGTGGGTGTCAAGGAGATGGGGCCAGACTCTTTTCAGTGGTGCCCAGAGACAGGACAAGGGGCAATGGGCACAAACTGAAGCAGAGGAAGTTCTATCTGAACACAAGGAAGAACTTGTTCACTCTGAGGGTGACGGAGCACTGGAACAGGCTGCCCAGGGAGGTTGTGGAGTCTCCTTCTCTGGAGATATTCCAGACCCGCCTGGACGAGGTCCTGTGAAGCCTGCTCTGGGTGACCCTGCTTTGGCAGGGGGGATGGGCTAGATGATCCACAGAGGTCCCTTCCAACCCCTACGATTCTGTGATTCCGTGACGTGGTAGAACATCCCTAGAAGAGCACCTTTGACATATCATATAAGATTTTTAAAAATACAAATGAATTTTCAAATGATACTGAAACACTGCCAAGCCTCTAAACTGTTATTAGCAAACATTAATCAGGTCAAAAAGAAGAGAATTTAGCCTTCTGCCTACAAGGGGATCTACAAATTCCACTGTTTGTACCAATTTCTCAGATGTTCACACAGTTTTGCCACTATTCGAGATGTACATTTGCAGAGTAAGCTGGTGATAAATCTATTCAATTAGGAGCCAAACCAGGATTGAATTTAATGTTTTCATTCTTTTCATCTTATTAGGGTCAGGAAATTCTCTGCTTAATCCAGCAGATCTTACTCTAATGATATGTTTGATGGAACTCACTGTCTGGAGACACAAAAGGCTGTAAGCATTAAAGTTCCAGCTGCTTTTTGTCCGAATGCCCCACGCTAACATGCCTGGTGTGGGCACAGGCAAGACCCAGCTCTGTGCAGCAGACTTGCAGGAACTGCCTGCATCTTGCTACACTACTCAACCAAGTAAGTAAACTGAGTTCTTCCTGCAAACAGAGCGGTCTCCCCACCGAACATGGTCACCTTCCTCTTATGAGACTATTGATTTCATCCCCCACCTTCAGCAACAGCTCAGTGGCTAGAGCATTCACTCCTAATGGCAGTGTGTAAGGGAAACAGGTTTAATTCGGTTCTGTCATTGAGGGAGATACCTGCTATCCCACAGGCATTGGAGGAAGAGCTTTCTCAGCTCTGTTGGGAGCCACTGTTCAACTTTGCCTTGAATCACTAAACAGCGACTGAGCCAGAAAGAGAGGATGGGACAGGGAGAGAGACTATTTCTCAGCCTAAATCTAAAAAATGAGGTGGCCTACAGAATACGTGAACTCCTGCCTTGGCTGTATCCACAAGCTTAGGCCTTTAGCTACAGTTCAATAATTATCAAGTGCACCACCACAAAAATGTCTACTTGCCTTGACCTATGACTGTGTAGTATTTATGGCTCTTTTCTGCATATTCCCTGTTCACGGATGTTGAACATAGAGATTATTTACTCAGGGACAGATTCTGCTTCATTAACACAGAAGAGGAGCTATTCCATGAATAGCCCCGCTAAGACTAACTGGACTTTCAGCTTTACTGCTCACCTCTATACCCTCTGTCATCAAGAGGTTAACTGGGAGTAAAATACTAGAGGATTATTTTTATCCACTGAGGCTTTATTTCAAAATACCTCTATGCTTTCAGAACATTGAGTTTAGAAAGTTCACCCATTAGTGCAGTACATTGGCATGAAGTGAAAGTTTGCAGCTACACGTGATCCCGGAAACTCTGCAATACATGCAGAAGTGCAGTATCATAGTTTTGCAATTAGATTCACATTCCAGAAAAGAACTGAGATAAACTAAGAAATAGTTCTCCCACAACACGGCAAAGAACTACGAGAATTTATATGAAGTTTGCAGACTGCTGCTTCCCAGCCTCTCAGTCATCACCCTGGGCCTAGTAATGGGGAAAAATCAGGGTGGAGCGAGAAAGCCATTGTGTCCTCTTTAGACACTTTGTAGGAAGTTACACTGATAAAGTTCCCATCATTAGAGTGGAAACCACATATTCATACCTTCGGAAGCCTGCATGCACTCACAGTGCTAAAACCTAGTTCCACGCATTTGTATTGAGTTGTTACCTGCACTGGCACTAAGCCAACATCACAGTAGCTTCAAGCTGCGCTAAGTGAGGGCTGCTCCTGCAAGAGGTAGGTCTGACCACGTTATCTCTTCCCTTGTAAAAGCACTAATCCTTGTGTGACTGCACAGGGAGCCAGACCTGGGAACTGATCCGCATGAAAATCAACCCAATGTATCAGCTAGCCTGTGTTCTCCACACGGCTCCATAAGCACTGATGCTGAGCACAGCTGGGGCAGGACAGCCAGCGAGACACCTTTGTCAGGAGTAACCCACACCTGGATTAGCACAAGCCAGTCATAATCCTGCAGGCTAAGAGGCTTTGCTGTCACACTAACCTTGTGAAGCAGCAGTCAGTGGGAACGAGATGACAGGACAGGTGCTGAGGGGACATCCACACCACACATCTGATGTACAAGGGTTCAAATGGAAAATTAGGTTGCTCTTACACGCCGTTGTGAAATTCTCCTGAGTGTTTCATAAACAAATACTTGCATCTTGGACACCTTTTAACATTTCTTCAGACACCCATGTTAAGCAAACTGGATACATATGTTTTCTTTGTAAACTTTCCAAACACAGTTGCCTCAACTCTTATTTCAATGTCAGGGGGAATCTAAGGTAGGTAAAAGAGCCCAAGGCAGGGCCCTTTGGGTGAAAGAATATTGCAAATTATTTATCCAAAAGACCTAGTATCATGCAATGTAATGTTTTGCAATGGCAGGCATTTCACATGTATCAATACTTCTTTATTGATCATGGCAGCCCATCACAGCGCACACAAGGGAAGAGCACGACCCATGCAACCTGCCTCCACCAAACTCAGGAAGGAGCTGCTGCATGCTGATCCCGGCCCGGTGACACGAGCACACCGTGCTGCGGGTGACGTGAGGCAGCAGCACCAGCTAGCTGCCCCTCTAAGCACCCCGGAGCTCTACTCGCGCACAGACACATCCGAACAGGAGCTTGCAAAGGGCCTCACTTCGCACCAACACCTGCCATCCAAGCATCCCTGGAACCACCAGACTCTGGTTCACAGAGGTGACTTCAGCTCAGTGCATGACTGCATTGAAGACAGAGAGCTGCTGTGGTGTCCTCTACTAGAAGTGGGTGGGACCCTGTACAGTTGATACTGCAAGGGCCACAGAGTTGTCTTGTTCTTGACTTTTACATTTAGTTCCTGACCTTTTGATCCAAGGAGCCTTTGAGGGGCCAGAGTAGCAGTTGTATGATCCTAGGTCACTGCTATTCACATGTGTCATGATTCAGGTTATCCAGAGCAACATGCATCGGATAACGTTAGCTCAAGTTAATGGCAAACTGGTGCACAAACCCATGCTGCAAAAGAACGAGGAGGTTGCTCAGGGCTTGGCGGTTGGATCACAAGCCTTGGATCAGCTACAGAGGTGTAAATCTTGCTTCAGTGGGCTTAAAGAAAGTCGCGTAGGAGGATTTATCCACAAGATTGTCTCTTGCAGGACATGCTTTGCAAGAGCAGATTAAATCTGCAAGCAGAAACAATACGTTGCTTTTTTTCCCACCTCCCTGGAATAACTTTATTGATATAGTGCCAAATCCTCTTTTCTGTATACAGCAGTATGATTCTATAGCTACTCATTTCAAATCGGCAGTTAGCTACGGGCTTACACCCACCTAACAGAGCAGGATCGGCTCTGTTGTCTTTTTGTTGAAATGTGACTACCCTTCCTTCTCTCGTGCAGATGCTGACCACAAGGAAAACCACAATGATAAAGCTGTTTTCTCCTATTAGTCCATTTTTGTAAACAGTTCTGAACGCAGGAGCATAGCTCCTTGGTGTGTGTTACGAATGGAAATCTCCACTCTGAGTTGAAATCCTAGTGAATAAACTTAGGTTTCTTTAGCTTGAAAGGAGAATGTTACCAAGGTAAAGCTGTATGTAGAAAAATCTTTGCAAAATAAAGGGGAAATTAGGTGCAAAAAATAATGCAGAATTAGCTCCTAATTGTTCCCATACTTACACTATTCTCATTTTTTTTCTGCTCCACTGGACCATTTTTTGTTTTCATCTCCCTTTTCTTTACTTTATTGAGTTACTGACAGTTACATAAAATATTACGATATACCAAATGTATCTAAAAAATAGGCCTGACTCATTAGGCTGAGTCAATCTAACACATTTTCCAAATTATACTTATATAGTCTAATTTTAAACTATTTTAATATAATTTTAAAATGTTTCAGATTTTGGCAGGAAAAAAAGGCAGTTAGCAATGGTAGAATAAAGATCCAGCTGGCAAGGAGATAGAAAGGAGAAAACAATTTTGAGAAATACACTGTAAATGGCAAGCAACTAAATTTCTACTATAATGAAAGCAAATGGATTTTAAATAACCCAGCTAAATTGTTTATGTATTTTTTAAATAAAAATAATTAACCATCTTACAAAAACAAAAACTTCTTAAATACAATGTACTTACAGAGGCTCTTGAGTGGAAAAGCTTTCTACTGCTCTGGCTTATAGAAGAAGCACACACAAAAGAAATTCTTCCCTCTAAAGACACATACTAACAAATGTTGTGTTTTGTTCTCACATTGCTCTCCAAAAATTATTAGCTAGTAGCTTTCTTAGATGCAGATAATTAATTATTAGCTGTCTTAAATATATACGTGCAAAAAAAGAAAACCAAGAACGGAGCTGTCCTTCACCTGCCATTGTCACAGGCAGCATTTCGGACTGATCATCAGATGAGCTGTCCTTACTGAAAGGAAAAGTATAGATGCTTTCAGAGATGCCTCTAACAGAAGAAATGAGAAGTAATCCTCAAAAAATGGTATTTTTTTTGTCCTGAAAAGGGTATATATTAAGAACAAGTACGATCTCTATACTTGATTTTTCCATAGAAAAGTACAGTGACTGAGACAAAAAGAAGAATATATTCAACTGAAAATGAGAAACTTGATCTGGAAACTGCTTGAAACATGTCACAAATGTAGGCAAATGTCCTGGATAGGCTACATGTCCCATCACGTGTCTGTCTGTCCTCCCAGCACAGATGAAAATTTTGTCCCAGGAAACTTTTGGAGCAGTGTATCAGATGTGAAATAGCCCAGCTGGGGACACTGTTGAGGCAAACAGGTTCACAGGAGCCTGCTTCTCAATTCATGTTGTTAAAATGCTCAGGCTTGATCAGGGGCTTTAGCAGTTTTTTGGGTTTAGGAGGCAAAAAACCCACTTACTTTTCAGATGCGTATACAACAGGGCAGCTTCAGAAAAAAAAGCCATTCTGGATATTAGTGTCAATCTAGCTACAGCCAGAGGAAATCCCTGTGAAAGAAAACGGACACATACAAGGCAACCAAACCTTAAGCACTTAAATGTCTTCTGGCCGCAGCAGCAGGACTTCTGTGCTATGTTATGTGACCGTGGAGATTCATGTAGGACAAGAGAGAATCTTGCAGGTGCCCACCCCCCAGGGCCGCATCACCACCGCTGCACAGTGCAGTGGCCACGCTCACTGCTGTGGCCTTGGAGCTCAGGTGCAGCTGGTCACTGGCTCGCAGAGCAGCCCACATGCTGCATCTTGCACGTGGACTGATGGATCGAGATCACTGCAATGAGTGGGAGACAGGCCTAGTGCAGGATGGACATTCACTTCACCTTGTTCGCCACATGAGACACCTCTCTGGTCTGAATCAAGAATTAACCAGTAACAGACAGTCAACGCAGAAAACTGAGGTGGCAGGCACTCCAGTTAAAATCCGCAGCAAAACTGGCAGCAACTTCAGGAAGTGTGATCCCTGTGCTAGAACACCACCCTGCTAAACCCACAGAGTCAGTAACAGTGGTTATTTTGGGTAGCTCTGCTTGCCAGCATCAACTAGGATGCCAGTCCTACAGGGAGATCTGCAATGACTTGACTGCCATCGGAGTCAGGAAAAGAAACAGTCTCTTTGCAAGCTCAGGCTCAGAGAGTTTGAAGGCACGGAGCAGCCAGCTCTCCCTTGTCTCCTTTCAGCTACGCAAATAGGTGTGATGAAGAAAATGACCTGGCCGCATCGCCTTGCTAAGCCGCACTGCTGGAGGTTTCGGGAGTTGGTCTGACTGCCATTTGAGGTAAAGCCATAGTCTCATGCTCACCATCAGTCTTCCCTCTCTATTCACATTTTAGCATCTCACCAGACAGGTACACTCATAGCCACTCTGCTACCAATGGAGGGACTGAACAGCTGCAGATGTGCTCAGAGGCCTCACGATCACATGATGCTGATGAGGTGGTGTGGAACCAGTCTGGGAGGTGCCTCTCGCCAGAGACTCCTTAGGTTGGTTGCTGCTGACAGGTGTCTGTCTCTCCTTTTCTTTCCTCAAGGCTGCTTGCTCCAGCCATCGCAAGGCTTAGTGCCAGTGCTCTCAGCAAGGCAGGACAGCCATCCAGTCAGACTCACGTCCTGCCACAGACCTTTTGCACAACCTCTGCCCAGCCCCTGGCACAGCAGGGTTTCAGGGGCTGCCTCCAACAGTGCAAATGATAAACAGCTTCTGGCACGAGCATAGACTCAAGTTTAGCACCACAAAAATGACACAGTACCAGGAGATGGTTTTAGTTACTCAAATTTGCTCTAATTTCAATATGTCACTCAGAAAATGACCGTGGCATGCCCAATAAAAAAATTAGGAAAAAACAAATCAAAGGGTTAAAGACATACAGCATCATAATTGACAAGATATTTATATTGTTTGGTGGTTTTTTTTCCTACGTGATTCTGCCAAAACCAACCTATAACCACAGCATTCAAATTTTCAAGTGTATTTGCCCGAGGCAAGGCAAATTTTTGCACCTACACACATGGGCTTTTTCCAGGCATGTATGTAGCTGTTGTGAGTGCTATTATCCTTCATTAAAAGTGATAGATCTTCAAGATAAACAGGCATGGATTACCATTCCCCAGCTGAGTCTGGATCTATTACGTAAGTAGTCACTCAGTTTCTGTAATTCAGCTTTACAAAGTCATACGTGCTTTCTCAATGTCTCTCATCACTTTACAATTTCTTTTCTCTTTACCTGGAATCTCTTACAATTTTTCAGAAACCAACAGTTTCTCTTACTAAACACTAACCAAGTACTGAAAATACATACATTAAACTGTGAAGTGTTAGCTCAGCAAAATCTAACTTAGTTCCAAAGTAGAAGGTTTTTCCTTAGAAAACACTCCAGGTGTAATTACAGGCTCATGCAAGTTTGTTTTTCAGTAAGGGTAATGTAGAATTTTCCTTCATTGTGCAAAAAAATCAGTAGTCACATGTTGTAAGAAAGCTTGTCTGAAGTGATGAGAGGTTGCCCTGATATACGAAAATGACTGGAAACACCAGGATGAAACAGGTTTGGTCATTTTTTTTAAAGAATGAACCACATTGTCAGACATTAAGTAGACTTAGTCAAAGATCAAATTTTCACAGAAATGGCAGTATATGTATTTGTTCAATTAGCTTGATTTTAGCTTCCATACACAGCTAACCTCTTACTCAGCTCCCTACATTATTTGTTGGCTAGCCTGAAAGGTTCAAGCAAAGCTACTTAAATGGCCACTGAAGTACGCTTGTGTCTCAAAGTGCTGCAGATGTTTTCCATCTCTGTGAATGAAATCAATGCAGAGAAAGAGGATAGGGGCAGGAAGCTACAAGAAATAGTATCTTCATATTATTTGCAGTATAGAAGAACTGCCCAAGTTCTGTTTGTCCACACGCTAAGTGCTCTGGGGCAACCTCTGGTCCATGAACATTTGGCATTTGGTTGGAGTGATGTCCATATGTAGCAGGCAAGCAGCTGACTGCTTTCGCTTGGACATCCATCCGCACAGTCCAAAGTACATTCTTCTAACGTACAATGGCTCAATTATGGCTCTGCTTCCACATGTGCATTTCCAAAGCCATGGCAAAAATTTGCTTCTCAGACCACTGGCCGAGTTTGCCATGTAGGGAATTAGGGCTGGCTGGAAAATAGCTATTCCATTTCACGCAAAATAATTTCAGTGTTTGAAATTTGTTTTCAACACAATACAAAATAAACCCCAAAACTCTCAGATATCCTGGGAGACCAAGCCCTGCATCCCCAACTCAACAGTCAGCAGTAGGAGCATTCATTGATCTGTGGGAGTCTCAGGTTCCAGTCCCTACACTGAACCAGGAAAACACTGACTTGAATCCGGATCTCCCACATGTCGAATGAGTGTCCTAACCACTAAGCTTGGGTGGAGCTCTTCCTCTTGCTTTACCCCACCCTGGATCTGATGACATTTTTACTGGAACAGATACATTTGTGTGAAGACAAAAAAAAAGTCCAAAATTCAGGAACAACCCTAATATGAAAAATCACTTTTCAATATTCAGAATCTGCCAGAATCTGGGTTTATTCATCCATTTTGAAAAAGAGTAAAAAACTGATGCTAACCCTCTTTGAAGGACCCCATTAGCAAATACAAGACAGGCCTGTTCTGCAGCAGGGGAATGGGATTTGTCAAACAGAAATACATCCACTGCACATTTCCGAGTGCTCTGCAGCACTTACTGAGCAGCAGCAAGAGCAGGAGGACAAAGGAAGAGATGGTGCCAAAGGTTTCAACAGAATATAGACCATCTCAGCACTCTTCCAGTCATGGAAAAGTCACTGTAGGAGCAAGGAGGATACATATGGAGCCTCCCTTGAGCATCCCTGAGGCATGGCGAGCAGGGTAAAGGGTAAATCGTATCTCCTCCCTTTTCTGCCAACTCCTTGAAGGGCAGTACCAGCTGGGCACTGGGAGGTAGGTCAAGGGCTTTTCAGATGCGGGTGCCAAGCACTTCAGCTGGCGAGTTCACCCAGAGCCCTCATGCCCCAGACAACAGCTAGATCCTGTTATTTTCAGGGCAGAGGTTGAGCCTGCTGATTATGGTCCCACTCCTATTTTTGTACCATGAAAACTCATGGAGAAGGCTGCTGTGAAAAACAGCATCAGTTCCAATGAAGGTGCCCGCTATTCTGTTCAGCAAGTGTGAAACATAACTGAGTTATACCAGTTTTGTGGGGGAGGGAATTACAAAACTGCCTGACAAACCTACATGGATTTCAGCAGGGACCAGCCTAGCCTTCCCTCGCTGAAGTTCCCACTGCACCGCCTTGCTTAGGGCTCAGTCACACAGCATACTCTATTGCATTATTCTGTTCATTATTTCCCTTTCCTGATGGGTCTCTTAACTGTTCCACAGATTTTATAGACATGGAATAAAAAGCTCATGGTTTTATGTACTAACAGTTGAAAGAAAAAGATGCACTAATTTTCCCAAAGTTATCTCTACTTTTTTCTTCTTTTCTTAAATATAGAAGCCTTTTGCTATGAAATACGGGATTCTCTTTAATTATTAACTGCTATCTGGTAACTTATTGCACAAGATAAAATTAAACAACTGCTTAACCTTGGGCCATACACCAGCAGTAGTCATTTTGTGTGACACCGTTTCACACTGAATTCCCTTGTACCAGAGTTTTGTATTTGGGTTATAAATTTTTTAAATTTTTTACAATTTTATTGTATTTATGCTCAGGAAAAAGATGGTCAAATGCAAAATACATTTCTCTGGCTCTAGTGGAGTTTGAATTTGATCCTAATAGTACTGAAGTTCTCAAGTGCTACACCAGTTCTGTGAATGTCAAGAAACACAGCTGGTGTGCATTAGTAATTGTTTAGGGGGAAACTATTTTCAGGTTTTCTCCACTGAAAGCAGCAGATGTAATGAGAGATAAAAGAAGTACGATCTCTGTTTTTCCAGACACCTGATTTCTTTGAACATCATGGAAATGAACAGTGTCATGGAAGAGGCCAAACAACACAGACAAAGTTCTGTAGAAAGAAAAAAAATATATCTTCTAACACAAAGATATTTGAGAAATTCATACAACTGGTTACCCAACAAATACTGAAGAATACAGACAAGCTTATCGGTCAGTGCTCCCAGGCAGCATATCAACTTGTGCTGACCAAGTCACCTTCCTGTTTAGCTGCAATCTTTTTTTTTTCCCTTTTTTTTTTTTTTAAGTACATCAAATTAACACCTGACATTTGCTCTTGAAAAATGCATCTCCAATCCAGACAAATATTCTTTGTTTATAATATTGCAGGAAAGACTACAGTCTAGCATTTGACAGCAAGGGTGTTTAGTTTCTATACGATTTTTTTTAAGCAGTAACTGCTTCCACTGAGCTTAGATATCGATACAGTCTCGTCAATGCTCCCTGTCTGCACCGTACCATTGGCTGGTTCAGGATGAACAAATTGGAGGCTAATCTGGAACTGGTGATTTCATTAGAGACATAAGAAAAACATTACAGGATCCAACCAAGGTCCTGTATCCAGGCTCCAGCAGTGAGGAGTAACACACAGTGGTACCTCCCCAGTACAGCCTTCCAGCCTACAGAAACTGCTCCAGATTCCTGAGCATAAGCAGTATGCTTCAACTTCATAGTCTTTGATGGACTTTTCCCTCCATAAATTTCTCTCACACTTTTTAAACCTGTCAGCCTTTTACACCCACCACAATTCGTATCAATGGGTTTCACGTTGTGCTAAACCCCTTTCTGTTTGCGTTGAACAAGCTCCTTGATAATTAATTTCATGTCACATTCTGTAACACTGACCAGGATCTCCTAATCACCTCTACAGGCTACTCCGGACCTTGAGTGCCTCTCACTCAACCAGGCTGCTAATTCCTAGCCACTTTGATTCTCCTGTGTATGGAAACCGTTCTCTGCCTTTGGTTGCCTGCAGCTCTTCTGTCCTTCCTGAGATGAGAGTGAACACTCCACAGTGTTCAAAATGTGCATGTACCAAGGATTTACACAGTGACATAACAGTATATTCCGATGTGTTCGCTATTCCTCTCTACTAAATTTGAATATTTCATTTACTTTTTTAACTGCTCCTGAACCCTGAAGCTGGCATTGTTACAGAATTAGTTAATAAAACCTCCAAATCTCTACCCGAGTGCTAGTAACTAGTTCAGAACCAACGAAGTTGATGTGGTTTTCCTATGCATATTGCTACACGCTGAGGTCAAAAAGGCTCTGCTAGTATACTGTAGTACAGTATGCATCACATGAAGATCTGGCATCAGATATTGTAAGTATTTCAAAGTCTCTGTGTGATCCAGTTTGGTTTGTTAATGTGAAATGTCAATTCAAGTCTCTTCTCAGCTTCTAGGGTTCCTCCCAGAGGGCTGTTCAGTCCTCACACTAGATTGTCCTAGGTACTTTATAAAAGGCTGGGGGGTCTAGATTAGTATTCAAGCTGTTGGAATAGGCAACAGGCCCCTTCTTAGCTCTTTCAGTGAAGCATCCATCCATCTCCCAAAAGATGGTTAACTGCTAACACATCTGCATTTCACAATGGTCTTGAGAGAACCCAGCACATAACAAATTTGACAGTAGTTTGTATATCTAATATTGAGGTAAGACCATTTCCAAACAACCGATTTTCTTACAGTTATACCAACCCTTTTCCATACTTTCCCACTCAGTCACTTCACAAAAGACAGGTGTGCTTAATTTTTAAAAATTTTTGCAGACGATAACACCAGAACAAAACCTTTTAACAGGAATAAACATGACCGAGATCTTACAGTATGTAACCTTTAATCTTACCTACCTCTGACCAAAACATTTAATTGTGAGGGTATAATTAGATTCACTGTGTCAAAACCTTCTCTCTCAGCTATATTCCCAATACAGAGCATTGTCCTTTACCCTACATTTCACACAGGTGATGGAAAAGGATTCTAGTCAGTTCTATTCCCTAAACCACCGAAGCTGTCCTTCTACAATAATCTCTTTATCAAACCACCAGATTGTTTTCTTGCTTAATGTGACAGACATAATAAAACACTGGGGGCTTTGAGTTTGTTTCCAAAGTTCACAAGGTATGTTGGCTTGTACATACATGCTTTAATGACAGGAGTTAAAACACACTGAAAAAATATGCAGCAGCATTGAAAGTGATCCAGGATGAGCAATACAATATTCAGCTTTACTAATTAGTGCAGAACATAGTTACTAAATTACCAATATCATTAACACATTGCATGCAACTTTGCATAATAGACTGTAAACTAACCACATTGTAATTCCTGAGAACAGATAAGCACATCTGGTAAATAAGGCTCCCGAAGAAAATTTCCTTAGTCATAACAGGATCCAACTCTCCTATTTGCCCTCCCCTATTCACGTATTTTTTTTAAGCAGATGAACTATTGAGCATAGATTTTTAATGGGGTTTTTTTCAAACAGTTGCAGAATCTGATATGAATCTGTGCAAGGCTGAGTGAATTTTCTGGATAAAGAATTAAAATCCGGGTCACACTCGGTCACTAATGATCTTTGTATATGCAAAACTCCACATCACATAGATAAGAGAAGATAAAAGCCTGACAGACTCCCAGCCACTTACCTTTTGTATCACATTACTTATTTCAACCAAATTTGACAAGAGAGGATATATAACCAAAAGAAAGAGAATGCTTTAAATAAGAGAAAGCTTTATATACTATAAAATTTTAGGAATATCAAGAGTTCTTTGGCTGACAGAAAAAAAAAAGCCTCTGCATGGGTTAGCCTCCATGGCAGCTGCACCACCATAGTTGACACAATATCTTCACCTGTAAGTGGCCAAGAATCTCCCACGAGCTTCCATGCACCATCACTTCCATGGCTGACCTACCCAGGTATTTATGTGAACAACACTACTTAGCCTAGATGTGAGCCCGTTCTCTCCAAAACTGCATACACTTTACCCTTTTGATTCCACAGTTATCTGTGTCTGAGGTCGTCTCTTACAGCACTTTGGGCTCAGATGCTTTAGGACTCCTTTCCAGACAGCTGGCCCAGCTGCAGGAGAACTTGCCTGTCTTCCAAAAACACCATGGCAAAGGCATTGCACCACTAACAGGCCTTGAATGATTTAATCTCACTCTAAGATGCACAAGTTCCAGTCCACATTACAGGCAAACCTGGGCTAAGACAGCCACACACTTCAGCAAAATTTGTGCTTAAACCACCTCAATACTTAAATCAAGAAACTCTTGTATGGATACCAAAGGGACTAAGTCACGAATCCAGCTAAGAATCAGGCTGGGAGTGCAGTATTGATGTACTCTGGCTAAAATGCACCTTGTGGGAAGTGCCCCCTCCTCTCCAAGTCTGGCAAACATGGCACATCTAGAAGACCTTTCACATCAGCATATACAAGCTGAGGCAAAAGCTGGATGCCAGAAAGCACTGGCTGAAAGCACTTTTTGTCTCTTCCTACCTCTTTTCTCTCTCTATCCCACGCACTTTGCTTAGGACAGTACTTTGTGATTTGCCTGCAGGAAAGTCTATTCCTGACCAGTCTAAGACACGCAGACTCTTTAGCGTGGTGCCCTTTTCTAAATCCTCTTGCATATAATTAGTTGATATTTAAATACAGCCAGTTGGAGTTGAGTATGTTGTCTGTAAACAATGTGAAGGGAGTGAAAGAGACAGTCAAGCCAAACAACTTGACACCCTGCCAGCCCAGCAGGCATCTGAAAGGAGTTTTCAATTTCACATCAACATTTTTGCTCCAAGAAAAAAAGAGAACTTGCACTCTATTTAAAATCTGTTACAATTCTACATGCTGCCTGAAAAGGAGCATGCTTCACCTAAACTCCTCCTATTTTATAAAAGCAGCAACCTATTGACACAAATTAGGAGTTACCATGCTCTTCCATCTGTACCCATCAGCTCTTTCTGTCAAAAGGCTTTACATATTTAAGCGTACTGGAAGAGATTCAAACCTGCCCTTCAACCTGGTGCGAAATGTGCTTCTAAGTTATTGTATCAGTTTCGGCATTTAATATCATGCCACACTCTTCTCACTTTTTACCCTGGACCGCATACTTTCATCTCTGTAAATGATGCCTATGAAAGTTAGATTCACCTGCCAAACTGAATAACTATCCAAGGGTCATTGTTGTCTACACTAATAAATTGAAAACATACATGTTGTTAAAAAGTAATCATATCTCAATTTCATTTCCACCACTGAAAGCTTTCAAGTCTGTGCCAAGCTAGGTAAAACTACTGAGTACCTGAAGATATTTATGCAAGACAATTACATAGGTCTTTTCAAAATTTAGAATTTACAAATATCTGGCAAACCTTTTGTTATTATGTCTCCCCCCCGCATGTTTTTCCTTTTCAACTTCTCCATCAATGACCTGGATGAAGAGTTAGAGTGCACCCTCAGCAAGCTGGCTGATGATACTAAACTGGGAGTGGTGGATACACTCGCAGGCTGTGCTGCTATTCAGCAAGACCTGAACAGGCTGGAGAGTTAGGCAGAGAGGAACCTGATGAAGTTCAACAAGGGCAAGTGCAGGGTCCTGCACCTGGGGAGGAACAACCCCATGCACCAGTACAGGCTTGGGGCGGACGTGCTGGAGAGCAGCTCTGTGGAGAGGGACCTGGGTGTCCTGGTAGACGACAGGTTGACCATGAGCCAGCAGTGTGCCCTGGCTGCCAAGAAGGCCAATGGGATCCTGGGATGCATCAAGAGGAGTGTGGCCAGCAGGTCAAGGGAGGTTCTCCTCCCCCTCTACTCTGCCCTAGTGAGACCCTATCTGGAGTACTCTGTCCAGTTCTGGGCTCCCCACTTCAAGAAAGATGAGGAGCTACTGGAGGGAGTCCAGTGGAGGGCTATGAGGATGATGAGGGGACTGGAGCATCTCTCCTACGAGAAAAGGCTGAGGGAGCTGGGCTTGTTTAGCCTGAAGAAGAGAAGGCTGAGAGGGGATCGTATAAATGCTTATAAATATCTGAAGGGTGGGTGTCAGGAGGATGGGGCCAGACTCTTTTCAGTGGTGCCCAGCGACAGGACAAGGGGCAATGGGCACAAACTGAAGCAGAGGAAGTTCCGTCTGAACATG
>Ga0065711_1029517_pt1 | contig 35865 bp, 22 predicted proteins | sample Hoacrofraction12_FD_59098 | JGI IMG/M metagenome (GOLD analysis project Ga0065711, IMG submission 59098) | Hoatzin crop microbial communities from Cojedes, Venezuela - Epithelial fraction 12 v2 (version 2) | ecosystem: Host-associated > Birds > Digestive system > Esophagus > Crop | place...
GGGGAGCGGGCGGGGGAGGAACGCGGCCGAAGGGCCGGGGGCTCGGGCCCGGGTGCTGCACCGCGCTGGGAGGGGGCTGTGCCACCTGCCTGGGGGGAGGGAAGGTGGGCTGCGGGCGGGGGGGGAATCTTGCGGTGCTGGGCTGCCTTTCCACACGTCTCTTCGCTTTCTGCCTTTGCCTTCCAGCCCCCTCCCACGGAGCGGTGGCGTGGAGGTGTGGGGGCCATTGGCAGCCCCCCCCACACACACATCCTCCTTGTCACTTGGTAATTGTGCAGCCGCGACGGTGCACGGGTCCGCGGTTGTTGGGAGGGAACGCGGTCCTTAAACGCACCCGCTTCTGGGACTGGGGTTGTCACTGGGAAGGTGAGACCTGCTCCGATCGCTGGGTCTGGGTCTAGGTGTGTGAGGGGAAAAAAATCCCGTATTTTCTCTTTTCCTCAGCCTTTTCCTTATAAAACGTCCCCTTCTCTGTGCTCGCGGGACAGATGTTGTGGTATGTGCGCCCTAGGGTTTTGTTTTGGTTTTTAACTGCCTTCTGTGCAACTTTCGGTGCTGTGAATGTCTCGGTACAGGTATTGTTAGAATGAAAAGATACGCTTTGAGATAGTCTATCTCTTTGGTCTTAATAGCGTTATGTAAGTAGCTTTAATCACAACTGAGTTTTGGCATCTTGTACAGTAGAAGTGATTTAAGTCAAAGCGAGGGAAGTGCTGTAGACATAAAGGATGCGAGGAATGTGCTTTTTTATCTTTTCAGGGGATGACCTGAGCTGTATTGTTCTGGGAATGGCAACTGGCACATGCTTTGTTGACAGTGGTGTATGCGCGGTGAATCAAGAGAATGATGGTGGGGTATCCGTGCGCGCGCTGGAGAGAGGAGATGTAATGTGTGAGCATTGATTTGTGAAGGATGGGCTGGTGCACCTTGATTTGCCACCGTGCCGACTGACTGCAGCTTGATTGTTCGCATGTGGAAGTTGGGTGCTCTTTTCTCTGGAGGTGTCTGGTGTGTGTTAACAAAATTCATTTTACAGATACAGGACTGTGGACACTGGTGTTGTTAAAAGGGCTGTGGAGTTGCAAAATATAATTTTAAAAGGATCTAGTCTTTTGTGGTAACAGATCATTTACATCCTTTACATGGGTGTAGTGTTCTCATCCGTACCTGTTTGAAACCCCTTTATCTGTCTATACCTGCACGTAAGATGCGGGGTTTTTTCTGCTTTATAGAGATTATTCAAGCATTTGAAATATTGTTGTTGTGCTGAAAGGATGAAGAATCCCATCCCTGCCTCAGGCAGCCAACACTTAAATTTAGATGTTGATAATAAAGTTGAGATACAGAGTAAGCTCACAGTGTAAATGTGTATTTGAGGGATAGGTATTTTGAAAGCTTGTTCAGACAGTATTTGTTTTAAAGAGAAGTGCGAAATGATGAAGGCTTTTTATTTTTCTAACCTAAGTGATTGCATGTAATAAGATGTCAAGAGACCTAAGATTTTATTTATAATTTTATCTAGTACTCAGCGACTAGTATTTCTAGCTGCTTCAGCATTTATTTGCAGTAATTGCGATCAGTTGTATTTGGAAAGATCAGTTCAGTAAATGTTTGGTGGCTTAGAATTTGTAATATTTGTAAAAAAAACCTTTCAAATGTTTACATGATCCAGAGAGACTTGGCATTGTAGACTATTGTTCATTTGTTTTAAAGGACTTAATTGATTATATTATTATTTCACGTCATCTAATACTGATACAGGAAGCCTTTGACTGACGTTTTCTGGAGAGTAAATTTTTCAGCATTTTTGTACAAATGGTTAGGTATCTATAAGAGCTAAATCATAAAAGCAGTTTGTCAGGTTCTGTTGCAAGTGCAAGATGTTGGGATGTTCTGGTTTTATTCTCATTGCCAGAATGTGGAAATTTCAGACTGGGAGGTGCAATTTCATCTAAAGATGGAAAGTCTTTGTATGTACAAGAAATTGCTTATAGAGTGAGCATAGTTTGTCTGGTGTCATACCACCTAGAGTGTGAGATGTCCATGTAAGAGCAACTTGGGGAGCATCCTTTGAGTTCATACAACTGCATTAACTAGATGTTTTCAGTAAACAAGATCATATCTCCCAGTCTGGATATCACGTGCTGTATCAGTGCCTGATGGAAGTGGTGTACCAACAGCATATTTGAGATAGGCATAGGTATATTTAAGGTGATTGCGAAACTACATGTCGTCAGTGACCTATTTCTCTGTGGCACACTGTAATATGCCTTATCAAAGAATAAATTTCTTGCTAACCTCACAAAAAAGAGAGACATAATTGGAAGGAAGCATCAACCAATTGAGAAGACTGATATATTTGTTAACAACCTGATTCTGTGGATTATTAGTTTATTAGAATAGTTTATAAGCATTCTCTTGGTTAAATTCCTACAGCACAGAACAGCAGATCTCTGAATGTGTTCTGCTGTGAAACAGCTCTCTCCCTACAAGGTCGAGATCTTGGCTTCTAAATGGAAGAGGAAGTAAATTTTAAAGAACATAGATTTATTCTTTTAAAACAATATTAGTTTACATTTTACTAAATGTGTGCTGTTTGTCTTTTCAGAATCTTATTATATCAAAGTTTGGGGGTTTTCCCCCACAATAGTTAGAAAAATGTGGATTTTATGTGGAGGTCATTTGATTATCATGAAGTTACACACTTTAAATATTAATGCAGTCAATGAGCAGATACTGTCTACAGTTGACATCACCCTATAATGTCTGGAGCTTCCTCAAGCTGGGGAAGCATGGTTGAATTATTTCAGGCAGTGTTTTCCAATAAGAATGTGTAGCTTTTAACCTGTTTTTTCTGTGGATCTAAATGCTTAACTTCCAGCTGTTTCCACTGTAAATAATAGGCTTACATAATTTAAAAACTTTGCAAAACTCCTTTCTTGTATTAAAAGTCTAAATAACTGATCTCTGTTAGCATGAAGGATGTTATTATGCCTTAAAAGGCATACATATTGTGCCTATAAGAACATTTTAATAAAAATATGATTTGTCCTTGAAGTTGCAAACTCTGTTTAAACACATACCCTTGTAAGTGAGTAAGTGTGAGTAAAATTATATACCATCTTGGGTCTTTGCAGGATCTTCATTTTCAATATTTGGAAAGGGGTGGGTGGGGTTTGCTTATAGCTTTTTAGTAGAATTCACGTAGCGCTCATAGTTAGGGAAAGTGTAACAGACAGACTTTTCTGCTTCAGTTGAAACATTCATTATAACCTAAACCTCTAGTATCTAATTTTCAAATTACCTTCGCAAATGCTTAATTTTCCAAGTGATCATAAATTGGTGATTTTTAGGTTGCTCCTCCCTTCTGGAAAACAATTGCATAGGGAGTGGAACTCCCGCGGTAGCTCTGATGCCAGCAGCTTAAACTCATTAACACAAGCAGCTTGCATTAGTTTCCTTGACACTTTCAGACACCCTTCCCTGAGGAGGTTTCAGACTAGTAGTTTTCACTCAAGAGAAACATTTAGCTATGCTAAGCAACTACCAGCACGTTATGCCATATTGCTCTCTTTTTTGTGTATTTTTTGAAACTCGATTCTTTCAGTGGAAAAGTGATTTTAGGAATGTAATATGAAAGGCGAGTGGGCCTGCTTGAAAATAGGTTACTGGAATTAGGATTGATATTCATATTTGAGACAAAAAATATTAAGCCAATTTCATTCTGTCCCAGGTACTAAATACAAGTGAACAGAAAGTTTTTCACCTGGGATTTTGGAGGAATATTTGTGGTACTGCTGTGAAGACAGATGGCCTGGTAGGATAAGGTAGTAGAGCTTTTCATTTTTTTATACAGCAGAAAGTTTGATAGTTGAAAATTTACAGACAGTAATCTGTTGATCCACATACCTTCTTTTATGGGAATGTTCTACACAAAAAGTTGCAAATATTTGAGTTGGAGCATAGCTGAATCTTGCAGGTGCAGAAAGCTTGCTAGAATTTTGCTTTTCCTGTGGCTGACTAGTCTCATGGAAGATTGTAAAAATCTGTTCTGAACTCCACGGTTGCTTGCAGGTCATGCTTATTTATGCCGTTTTAGTGCTTATGTGATGAAAAGGGAATTATGGAATGTGTCTTAATAGTGCTGTCTGAAGACAAATTACATATGGTGACAACTGTGAATTTTAATGATAGGAGGCAGATATTTCTGACAAAAAGCCTGATTGCTGTTAGTGTCCAGTATCCTAACATGTAGCAAGTACTGTCAACCAGCTGTGTCACTAATATTTTTGGACATTTGCTGAACAGGAGTACATATGTTTTCTGATTGATGCAGAAATTTTTGGTACATATGTTTTAAAGAAGAAACTCTCCTTCCTGGTCATACTTCTGTAGGTTTTCTGGTTCTGTCCTGTCTAACAAATTGCGCTGTTTCATACAGGGATGGGAGCTCTGTCCGTAATTCCAGTAACTTTCCCTGGTTTTCTTTTCAGGCTAGCAAATTTGAGGTGTTTGTCACATAAGCCATGGGGTCAGATGCATTGCTGTTTCTCAGTATATTTTGTATACTTTCTCACTGTAGTAAGCTCTCCAAGTTACCTGCTAAGTGACATGGACTGTGCTTAGATTTCCCATGTTTTAACTGCATGCCATTTTATGAGGGATTTATATTGGGATAGGTGTTTAAAGCACTGTGACACCAGTAGGCTTGACATTATGAAAATATGAGTTGTGGTATAGAGCTGTGACTTCGGAAGTCTTTAGCAGGGACAGAAACATGCCCTAATAAATCTCCATTGTCTATGTCATGTAATAGTAAAAATGGCTGCTGAGAATCTCTAGTTTGCTTTATTGTAATGTGCATGTCTTGAATCATTCATTTCACACTTATTAGCTGCAGGACAAAATCTGTTAGTCAAAGTGAAATGCCATGCTGACTGCAGCTTAAAGGTCTGAGAAAAATTATGTCCTGAATTTAATTGTAACTTTTTGCCAGGCAGGTTTGTTTTAGCACATACCTTGTTGGACTTTTCTTCTTCCAGTTGTACCTTTCTAAACTCATTCCAATTCTTGTGTTTTCCTGTTTGAGTTCCCCTCACTTTACTTTTTCTTTATTACACTGTTTTCTACTGCCTTTTTTTAAACTTGTTTCCTAAACAAGTCTTTTTTATTTTCCCTTTTTTAGAGTCTGATAGCTTTTCCTCTAACCTGCAGATTTCTTGATGAAGAATCCCACCTTCTACTTGTCTGTGATAAATTACCTAGCCCACTTATGGTGCTATAAAATCATTTAACATAATCTCTCCTGTGCACAACCGACTTCTATTATCCCACACTCCAAGCACTTTAAATTCAGACAATAAGATGAAGTTAATTATCCCTGCTGTCAGTGGACACTCTTCTTCCCTTCTCACCCTTCCTTCACACAAATAACCCCAATCTTACTGAGATTCTTACTGAGATGCTATTCCCTGTTTTGCTTAGGAAGCGAAGTAGCTGTTGTTCCTTTTTGCCAAGAGGGAAAAGAAGTTTTGAGTTTTTTCAAGTGTTCTCTCTCTCACCCTGAAGCTTGCTGGCTGCTGTAGACAGTATCTTGTTGCTGAGATTTGGAATTTGTGCGCAACTGAGTAGGTCCTGAGGTGGTTTCTGTAATGGTTCGTTCAGACTTTTGACAAGATGTGGGTTTGACTTGAAGCCTATAACTGATGCTACTGTTCTTAGAGATATATCTGTGGGTTTAGATTATAATATGTCAGTAAGGAGACAGAACTCATATCTAAGAATATTTTCATAATCATCGGGAACTTACTTTTAAATGAAAGCGTGAGCTATGCAAAGGCTGAAATCATTTGAGAAAAGTTCCTGTTTGCTACAGGTTCTTGAAAATACATTATTTTTTCAGCCTCAGTTCTTGAGCATAATCCTCAGATGCTTTCCACAAGTTCGTTACTGTGTTTTTGCTTCCCTTACCTTGCTATTGTATGGAAGGTGAAAGCCAGATTGCACCTGTAGAACAAATTGATTATTTAAGGAAGGAAGACCTTGTAGTGGATGGTAGTATTCAGGAAGTTGCACAGTGAGTTGGTTCGGAGAACTGATCCAGCTGAATATTTATCCCAAGGAATGGTTATTTTCCAGACAGACTGATTTCCCCAAGGCATCTTGTCTTGCAACCATAAGAATGCCAGCATTGGCATATAAATAGGGAAAGAGTGTACTGCGTCCTTTGGCGGCCACACAGACTTAGATCAGATTAAAATGAACAAGTAACTTTGGCCTTAGCTGATAATCGTCCTCACTTTGCTCAGAAGAAAATGTAAATACAAAGCAGAGATAAGATGTCCATAGCTGCATAATAAATTAGAGGAAAATCTGGGAATAAAATTCTGGGAAGAGCACTTATGCTTGAGAACTGCACCTGTAAAGCATGTGAAGGTTGAGCTGCTGTGGTACACTGTCTGTTTTGATCATTTGGAGATTTGCTGAGCAGCTTTTTATCTCCATGTCTAACTCTGGTAACTGCAAGGAGGGCGCTGAATGTAGCTTCCACTTGCCAAGGCAGGATATGTGCAAATAGGAGTTCTGCTGAAGTATTGTTAGTTGGTTAGCATTTCTTGGAAGCTGATAAATCTGTGTGTTGTTAAATGTGCTTTGTTAAATTCTGTAAATGTTATAAAAGCAAGATGGTCTGTTTTTCCAGAAGTTTACATTTTGCATCTAAAACAAACTCAGTGTGTAATGTCTCAGAGGATTCAGTAGCTCAAAACAAGACAGTAAGTGGTAGTGGGAGATAACCATACCGAATGGTTATTCAGGGTTTACAGGAGCATTGTGACATTGTGCAAGGAGAAACACTTACAATAGTATAGTTTTGGTGTTGGCACATTTAGACTTCGTCAACACCAGATTACTTAAACTTCACAACAGTCATTCCAGGACAGCAGTTCTGCTGGTGATTTGTGCTTGCGTGAACACACATACCACCTTGTCTTAACCACAAGGCTAGCTGGGCTTGATCCGAGTAGTTTGGCAATTCAGTAGTTAAAATGGTGCTAGGAGTTATAAAAGCAAAACTCTGCAGGCAAACACAGGTGTGTTTTTGTGGGCAGTTTGAAAGGAGGAGATGTTAAGAGAAGCCCAGGCAAGGAGAAGGGAAAGCTGCTTGTGCTGATTCTCCATCAGCACAGCATTTACCAGCATGAGCGAGTGGCCAGTCGTGCCCCTGTCCAGTGCAGCTGCTGCAAGCTTTTTTGTTGCTGTGGAGGTTTTTACAAACTTGTTGCTGGTTTCAAAGTCAAAATTACCCACTGTGTAAAGAGCTCTAAATGAAAAATGGAGAGGATTTTAAACCTATCCCTAAGCACATGCCAATGATTTGAGAAGAGCAAACTTCATTCTAGAGAGATCAAATTCACACTTCCACGAAGACAAAGATTTTGCTAGTTGAACTTCTTTTTTCTATCACATACCACTCTCAGCAAAGTTCCAAAATTTTAATCTGTTTTTGTTAAGGTAAACTGGTAGACTGGAAATGAATAAAAATGTTTTATAAAACTATTTTACATTGTGAGTGAGAGACCCTGTAAAGTGTGTGTGTGTATGTAACATCACACTCTCACCTCAGATGAGGTTGTTTTAAATGTTTCATTGTTACAGTGTAAAAGATAAATGATACAGGAGCACGCTGGGTGCTGTGATGTGTGGTACAGGCTGGTCAACCAAAACCTGTAAGCAAATAACTGAACCTGTCTGTGAGTTTTCTTAAACTGAACCTTTCTGTAAAATATATAAAACTTTTACCTCCATTCTACGTATTGCAAAGGTCTCCTTTAGGGTATGCTAGGAGGAGAGGTCAGTCCATCCTAGATATGAAAGTTTATTATTTCTTACCAAGTTCGTGCTGCTAGCTTAAACCAAGGAAAAACACTTTTCCTCCAGAGTAAGTGTCCGGGTGGAAGTTATACCTGTCAGCTTTACTTTGTGGACAGACCATTTGCATTTTTTTTGAGCTCTCTCAACTGATCTGCATCTACATATTCAAAGACACAGATACACATCTAGTGCCTCTTTCTCCACTTCTCCTCTCTGGGTGGCAGAATGCTAACTTTGGGAAACGGAAGTACAGATAGTGGTGATAGATTTCCTTTTTGTTTTCATATGGCTTTGTGTGTAGCCTGTATTGTTAGTGCAACCATTTGCAATCTTAGAATAAGTTAGTGATGTTTTGTAAGTGTCATCACTAGCATCTATGAAAATAAACGGACAGTTTAAAATCTTAGTGCAGTTTTTACTAGTCTTCAAGATATGTGAGCAGATAATGATGAAAGCAGGAGTTTTTAAAGCAAAAAGGAATCTTGCCACTGAATGAGACAAAGACTAGGCAATAAAAAGTGATTTGGAACAAGGAGTAGGCTAATGGCTGAAACAATTGCGTTTCAGTATGATAGGAGTGGGTAGTTTTGAACTTCTGGCATGTATTTTGATGAGTGTACAAATTTGAAGGGACAGATAATTTGTTGATGTGGTCATATAAAGCTTTTTGCTTCATATATGTGTCTTCGAGTTATCAAACAATTACAGAAAAGTAATAAATGTGAAAGGTAGGTGTATGCATGTGAATGACTGCTGTTAAGTGGCAACTACCTGGTTTTAATCTTGCTTTCTGTTTTTTTGCATTGAAAGATATAGATGAGACACAACAATAGATTTGAATACAAGGAAGTTCCTAATTCAGTTACCGATGCTTTTTTTTTTAATATATTTAAGGTAGTAGGAAGGGCTTTGGCTTTTAATTTGAGTGTATGTCACGGTGTACCAGAACTTCTTTCAACATGGCTTTGCCTAATAAAATAAAAATGTTGAGGTTTGTGGCTGTCATATCTACAGCTAGTACATAGCCAGTAGGAACCCTTCAGCTTATTGCAAAAGCTGAGGGATTATAATGCTGCTGAATTCTGAAATGGCAACCTCTTAAACTATTTTCTGCGGAGATAATGCTTGAAAAAATTCCAGATTCACAGTTCTGGAAATCTCTGGTTTGAAAGCCTTTGTCCCTCAAACCGGATTTCTAGATACAGCCAAATAATTCATCTGAAGAAATAGAAAAAGCCTGAAGGTTTTTTATCATAGTTTTTATGGTTTAGCTGCAGGATATTATATAAGGCATTTTTCTGGAATTGGAAATACGGTCTGCTTCATTTTCCATTAGACTGTTAAATACTTACAGGCAAATAGCCAGCCCCATACAGTGAAAATATGTTGCCTGCTGAGTTAGCAAGATACCTATCATAGATTATTTTAGAAATGGTCGAAAAAAATAACTGGAAGATGGGACAGTCTAGATGCTGTACTGCGTCTACAGGCTTGCATATACCACCCCATACAACATATTTCTGCCCAGACCTTTCCTTCAAGAATTGGACAGTATTTATTCGCTCTCCAGTCCTTTGTTTCCTTGCCAAGACTCCCTGCAATACTTTCAGTTGCTGCCAGCGTTGTTGGTTTTTTATGATGTGCATATCTGTTTGCTTAGTTGTACCAAGACTAATCCATTTGAGACAGAGATGCCCAAATATGTGGCATAGCTTTAATTTCACCAAAATACAAGCCACAGTGCCACACACCATTTTATGTCTGATCTTTTATGTGAGTTGATGGGAAAATCAGTTTCAAGTGAATTTTGAGTTTGCAGTGAAAAACAGATAGTTATGATTTTTCTGTTTTTCTCAGAACCGTCCCAGGAATTGTCCTGAGTGCTGTTTCCGAATATCCTGTTGCCATGTTACACCATATTCTCGAAGTCTGTGTCAGCTGCATAGGATTGTCCTTCTGGTACAGTAGATAGGATTACTCTTCCCTCCTTTCCTTTGTAGCTCTACCAAGTGTGAACCTATTACAGATACAATCTCTTGGGTGGGTGTTACAAGCTGTCCTTTAACGGCTAGCAGATGACAGAATAGATCGTTAGCAGCAGTCAGTCTTTTTATTTTGCATTTGCATGGGCAAAGGCAGGCTTGAGTACTTACCCATAGAAATGCAAAAACTGTGAGGATGTGCTGACTGTGGCTCTGTCTTGAGATAAAACTTACCACTTAAGAACATATTTTCAGAATTTTGCATATAAAGCAGCTGAGATGCACAAGAAAGGAGTGATTGTACGATGATATAAATAATTCCCTCTTGTGTTATAGTGCTGATTGCTATCCGCTGACATGATGTAACTTGTACCAGATGTGTTTTCCCACTAACTGGGAATTGCCGTGCCTGTGCACTATTCTGTTTCATGCACCTGTTCTTCAAACTGTGCAAGTATATTGAAACTTTTTATTTTCATGTGCTCTGATATATTGTTAATGTATTGAGCTGTAGGTGACTGGACCATTTAAATCAAACACTTTGTATTTTCTCGTTGCAGTCTCTAGTCATTTCTTGCTAATATGCTATTCAGAATTCCCATCATCTAAGGATTTCATAGAGCAGAGTTGAAGTGAGAAGGCATTAATGTTTTGTTATTTTTAGGAAATACACTGCATAACATTGTGCTGGGCACTATACTTCAAGCTAAGTTATATCTGGGCAATGAATATTGTATTTTTCTGATGCATTTTCTTGTGTTTCTGTCCTGTCTGCTGACTTGAAATTGATTAATGGAGAACACTGATTGATTTTAACAGAAGCCAAGTGAAAAATCACACTCTTATTTACCTCTACATTTATACTTGCCAGAATGATGCATTCGCTTACCAGCCTTTCAAAATAAATACATGTGCCAGTTGATCTTAGTTCTAGTACTTCTCTCTCCAAATAACGTGACCCATAATTGTGAAAGTGTTTCACTTGTAACGATGCTGCTCTTTTGAAAGGGTTGAGCTACACTGTTGCGTTCTGAATTCACATAGGGTTTAGCTGTACTAGAAATTTCTACCTCATGAGTTAACTTTGACCCAGCTTCAGGAAGCAGGGAAGCTGGCGCTCCAGTTTTGCTTAGAAATTTGAGTGTGGTGTCCAGACTGTAACATGTCCCAGATTTCCCATACTGTTAGAGCTGTATTTGATCAATCCCCCCACCCTGCAGCCACTGCCTTACTCCTGTCCTGAGTGTAGTTTATTCAGCAACTGCTTGACTGGTTTGAAGTCGGTGCATTATCTTAAATAATGCAATGCATATGGTTGTTTCACTGCTTATAAACTGTGCAAATCTGGTTGCCCCAGGACTTAATGGAGCTGCTGGATTGTAGCTTCCAACCAAAAGGCGTTCAGGATCCTTCACAAATTCGGATTGTTAATGACATGCAAAATGACATTGCCTTTAATTATAACACAGTTGTTTTTTGTTGTGTTTTTTTTTCTCAACTTTTAGTTTCTGTGACTGTAGTTTGAGAGAAGTCTTCTTTTACAGAAAAGAAAATTTCAAATTCCAAGATACTCAAACTTTCTTATTGAACTTGATTTTATATATAGTGGTCTATACACATATATGGCAGAGTGGAAAACCTATTCGTGCCCCACAATGCCTCTTGATGGTATCCCATCAAAAAGCTGCTGTTGAACTGAGATCTGTCTGCTCTTAAACTAAAGAGAGGAAGAAAAAGAAGTTTTGGGGGTTGTCTCGTGTGAAGTTGTAAGTCTTGTGTTGTAAAGGAAGCGTGCAAATTAGTTATGATGCTTGTATAAGGTGTGTGGTATTTTGGTGCTGCAGTGTTAGCTGTGACTCAGATTCCCCCACGTGTTAGGTGCTGTATACTTTTGGAGAAATAATTTTGTCTTGGTGTCTTGTGAGCTATATTAAGGTTGTGAGCACTGCTTACTCTACCAAGCGGCTTGTAAACAGAAAAAAAAAAATATCTTGTGTGCCTGTCTTGAAAAGCTGTGTTATAACAAAAGAAAGAAAATAATGGGTGGCTAATAAATTAATGCGGTTTTTAATGTTGGATGTTGACTATTGCAATGTCTTTTTTCATAGTATTCACTTCTTGTGCAAGAAGGAGGTGAGCTGCAGGAAAGCCCCAAGCTCTTACCCTTCCTCTTCTTTTTCCTTATGGTATGTGTAAAACTTACACAAACAAATGCTACTGATTTGTGAAATGAGGCATGTTCTGGTCCTCATGGCTATCTGGGACAAGTGGGGGGAACCTCCAGATGTTAACTAAGTAATAAATTGATACAGTGCTGTCTTTGTGTCTGTAGACAAATCACCCTTGTGCCTGCAGTGCTTCTAGACTCGCCAACCTACAGCAAAGTGAATTAGACCAGCATCTGTAAATTTTCAGAGCTGATATTGATAACTTTTCCATGGGCAGCAACTAAACTGGTTAATAAATAAATAAATAAATAAATAAATCGGCCACTGTCATGTTGACCAGGAGGGGCAGGGTCATCGCTGGTTGTGGAGTGCCCCAAAGTGCCGCTTCTGTCCTTTTCTGGGAGCCACCAGAAACATCCAGGCAGAAAGAATGAGCAGTGGAGCTGGCAGCCTGGCTGCGATAGCAGGCAAACAGCTGTAGGCCGTGCAGGGGTCAGGAGCTCGCAGGGAGCCTTCATCTGCAGAAATGACTGTGCAACCACTTCACTCGCTACGAAAGCTGGAAGAAGCAGTGTTTTTCTTTACATCGGTGGCTGCTTCTGGTGGATGCTTGCCGAAAGTCAAATCGTACGTCCTTGGCACAGGTTAGATGAAAATATGAGATAGCCAGACTGTCAAGCTGGTCCCTCTTTGAGGGCAAACTAAGGACACATAATTTAAAGTCATTAACCTCCGAGTATATTGCATTTGGTCTGTGCTGATTTCAAGGCATCTATTGAGCCAAAGTTGGGACAAGTAATTGTGCTAGCACGCTCTGCTAGAAATCGTTCTATTTTTAGTACAAATAATGTGAAGAAATGCGGTTTTTCTTTAGAAGTAGCGAAAGCATTGCATGAAGAGTTGCTCCCACATACACATGCTTCCTCCACCTACACAAGTCTGCAAGTTGTTTGTACTTTTTTCTGGGTTTGAGCCTTTCGTATTCGTAGGTTTGCAAACCCTTCTTGTATGATATTTGATTACTAAGTGTTGCATGTACCTTGTGTGTTTATTCTGTGCTTGTAATACAGTTATTCCTCAGGTTTTTGCCTCGATCAGCTTCTTCAAAAATTGCTTTGAAACTGTGTATCTTTTTTACATTTTAATCAGAAGCTGTATTGCTCCCTTTTGTGGTACGGCTGAAATTCATTTTGTGAACCCCAGCTGTTAAGCAGCTTTGGAAAAAAATGTATTCACTTTTTAAAAAAAGGGGCAAAAATAAAAACACCCAAATGCAGCTTTCTTATGTTTGGGATTAGAAACTTAAGGAAACAAATCTTCTATTAAAAATATTTTGGGCAGTATTTAAACTGTTGCCTCTCAGACCTGTCAGTAGTCTAGCAGTGCGTTGTTTGTATTAAATGTAGAAGTAGGGCTTTGCTTTATACCAGCTGTTTGACTGTTAAATAATGTTGTTCGAAAGTTGTGGGTCCCTTGAGGGTAGCAGGCGGTGTATTCAAAGTGAAAGTAGGTTACTGATTCTGCAGAGTGAAGTGGTTTTAAGACCAAATAGCTTTGATAACTCGGAATAAGCCCCTTTGTTGTTTTTTATTTGAAGTGGTACTGCTTTCATACAAAGTGGTTTATTATACAAAATATTCCTTAAATGAGCAGAGGTGAAATGATGGCAGGATATAGGTAAAGAGAATATTTTGACATTCGGTAAATGGAGGGTGGAGGTAAAGCTTCCTTTTCATGACAAGTTTTTTTGCTTTTTCTGGCTATCTAGCAGCAGCATTCTGATAGCCTTCCTGATTTACTCATGCAACTTGCGAGAGATGGTTAATATGCTGAGGGAATAATCGGGTATCATTTTCTACATGACACAGTGATTTTTCTGAGCTTCTGAATAATTCATTAAATGTTGTCAAAGAAAAAGCTAAACTGGATTTCATCATGCCCACTGCTTTCTAAGGGCCCTCCTGGATATAGGGTTGTTAATTTTGGCTTGCAATCCTGACCAGTTTCTTTTATTATTTACTCGTTTTTCCATCTGAATATTACTTGTGATCACAAGCCAATGTCAACAGCCCATTTCCACGTATTTCCTGGACCAGCTGGGTCTTGCCACTCATCTTCCTGCCTCACCTCTGGAGCTGGGAAGCTGGGACCCGAGGCCCTGCTGAGGATGGAGCGAGTGTGCAGCGGCGGGAATAGACCCCACTGTTGCGGTGCTGTGAGTCTGTCTGCAGGTCACTCTGTCAGGCACCTTCAGGGTGCTTTTTTGAGTGCATTTGGAAATGTTGGAGAACTGTTCAAGAACCTGTTCAATTAACTTTAAGCTGGTAATCAGACAACTGGTTATTGGTCCGTCACTTTCCCGAGCGTATCGCTTCACAATGATTGCAGGGCACAGTTCAGTCTTCTCTATTATTCAAACCACCGAGAGCTTTGGTAGATTCATCTCGTGTTCAATTAAATTCACTTCAAAGGGGGAAATTTCTGGTGGAGGAGTAAAATAGTAACTATAATATATAAATTGTATCAAACCGTGTTTGGGTGGAGGTTACTGCATTTGTAGTGTGGAGAGTATTTTAACTCAGTAAAATGTGGAAGGAAATTTGTCGTAAAAATCCATGTCTGTAATACTGCTTTAGGTTGGTTGCTTCTTATTGTTGCTCCAAGAATACTACTAATAAAAATATCCATATGATTCTGCAAAATCCAAGCGTTTTATACCTGTCTGCTGGACTTAGCCCAAGCTTATAGCCTCAAGGAAGTTTTCAGACTCCAGTAGTGGGGATCCGTTTTCTGCGCACTGAGCTGCTCAGTCCATCCATTTTCTGCTAGGGCCCTTCTCTGTCCTCTACTCAGGGAACATCTCTTAGGCTCTATCCTTATTTCTCTTCTTCTGCACCCTCTAGTTGCAGGTTTAGTTCCGAGTATACTGTTTGGTCAGGAGTTCTAATGTGTTTCTGACTTGATCTGCCTAGCCAAAAAGCTTGGCTTGATGTTGCAATACTGCACCACCAAAATGCAGTTGTCCTGGTGAAAAACAGATGCGAGAGCTTGATTACTTTTATTCATTAGGGATCACGTGGCATTTTTTGCAAGAGGAAGTAACAGTGTCCTGGTCAAATTCCAACTAGGATAACTGCAAGTGAAATTTAGATGGGCAAATGTAATAGTTGTTTGGATACTGCATTGAGGAACAAGTAGATGGGGGAAGGGAGAATGAGACAAAAGAGTAAGTGCCTTAAATCAAGAGGCTGTATGAGGGATCTCTGAGGTGGAAACAAGCAGGGGACACGGTGTTCTTAATCTGATTTAGTGCTGCAAGTTAAAAATGCCTCCATTGAAATTCTTCATGCATGTCTACATTAATGAAATGTTGTTTGGTATAATATGTCCTCTTTCTGGGTAAGCATGAACTCCCTTTGGGAGACAGAAGGAGAAGAGGTATTTCTGTGTAGATATGCACCTTGTTTGATGGAGAAATGTATATGGAGAGTCTTGGGGCCATCAGTGCTCCTGAGAGTCCAGCAGAAACACAGGTCAGCATCTCGGCCTAGCGTTGAGGCAGGTGGCAGTGATCTTTGGTGGGTGGAGAACATACATTTTGAAATGGATAGCATGCCTCGATTTTCATATCTCAGGAGTCTAGTACCAGTTGTGGTCCCCACAAAAGGTTGCACGTATTTGTACCTAACTGCCAGTTTTGCTTGAGACAGTGCTGTAGGACAGTCCACCCCCAGCAGATATGGCTCATAGATAATATACCCTGTGCTTTACCCAGTTGTACAAACTCAAAACAAAATAATTTGCTGAAAAAATAGTAATTTTTTTTTAATTGACTTTGTTTTCTCTGTTGTCTTTTATAGATGAAATGTTCAACAGTTCGTTGGCAGCATTCTTCAGAAGAATGATTACTACTGCTCTGCTCTTGCCATAATACCAGAAATCTGTGACCTGCACATCAGTGCTAAGCACCAGCAGAGAATCATATTTTGTTCATTCTGTGTAGATGGAACAGGCATCGGTCTTGAGAGTCCATCCTGCTTTAAAGCTGCTTACTTGGTTTTCTGGGATTAAAGGTGCTCAATGAATCAGGGCCCCCCAAATGAGTCAAACAGCCAATTCTTGCCAACAGTTGGTTGAAAACTGTGCCGCGCATGTAGCAGGGATGGCGCAAGAGGACAGTCGCCGTGGTCAAGTGCCACCCACCTTTTATCATGGTGCCAGCCAGGAACTTGATCTGTCCACCAAAGTATACAAGAGAGAGTCAGGAAGTCCTTACTCTGTGTTGGTGGACAGCAAAATGAGTAAACCACATCTCCATGAAAGAGAGGAGCAGCCATATTTCAGGGAGAACAGATCGGTAGGAGAGGTCCGGGCTGTGAAAGAAGATAGAGAAAACACTGACGACTCTGAGGAGGAAGAAGAGGAGGAAGATGAAGTGACTTACAAAAGGGAGCAGATTATAGTAGAGGTAAACCTTAACAACCAAACATTAAATGTATCAAAAGGGGAGAAGGGTGTCCCCTCCCAGTCCAAAGAGACTGCTGTTCTTAAGACCAGCAGTGAGGAAGAGGAGGGTGACAGTGGGGAAGAGGCCACTGAAGACAGTAATGATTATGAGGAAAATGAGAGGCAGAAGAAAAAAGAGAAAAGAGTGGAAAAAGTTAGTGTTGCACAAAGGAGAACAAGGAGAGCTGCATCTGCTGCAGCAGCCACAACTTCTCCATCACCCAGAACTACAAGGGGTCGTAGAAAGAGTGTGGAGCCCCCCAAGCGTAAGAAGAAAGCTGCAAAGGAGCCCAAGGCACCTGTGCAGAAATCAAAGTGTGAAGAGAAGGAGACTTTAACCTGTGAGAAGTGCCCCAGGGTGTTTAACACACGCTGGTACCTGGAGAAGCACATGAACGTCACTCACAGGCGCATGCAGATCTGCGACAAATGTGGGAAGAAATTTGTTCTAGAAAGTGAGCTGTCCCTTCACCAGCAAACAGACTGTGAAAAAAATATCCAGGTAGGTTTGCTCACCTGCTTGCCAGATTTCCATACCTTCTGTCGTGCCCTGGATACAGCTAGCGGACACTTCAGAGGGGGAAATCTTTTGCGCAGACCAGGTTCTGACCGAGACCTTGTCTCTACGTATCAACGCTTTGGTGTCTTCCAAAAGAAGTAAATTGCAGGGAACAGAGTGTACAACTGACATCTGCTTTAGCAGAGTTGCTCTAGTATTTAACTACGAGTTGGGGAAAACACAAAGCTACTTTAACAAATATCAGACTCAAGAGTAACTGGCCTGAAAACAAGTGCATTTGCAGTGAAGTACTTTGACAGGATAAACCCTCCTTCGTCAGGTGCTGAGCGCCTGCAGCTGTCGCTAGCTTTAAGGTTCAAAGTGTTTCACTGTCCTGAAACTCAGTCACAGAGTATGTCCAGGTAAGGTTTCGGGGAGAACGGAATTATGGCACTTTGCTGGTATTAGAATCAGATGTAAAATACCGGAGAGGCAAGCAGGTGAGAAAGAAACTAGTGAAGTCAGGATTTGAAGTTGTGTTAAAATGTAACTTTTTAAAATCCTACTGAGATAATTGTGTACAAGTAATGGACAGTAGTGTTCATGTATGCATATGGGAGCAGATTAATTCAGCAAGTAGATCTGTTCATGAGCATGTTCTTTTCCCAGTGCAAAAAGCTCAGTAAATCTCACTGATAATATAAAGATCTCTGGTCTTTCTCACCAGAAGATTTCCAGCTTTTAATTTTATACAACAATGGAAGCCTGTGTTGTAATAGAACCATTTTAAAGTTGAAGTTGTGGAAAGAGTTTCAGAGTTTCTGATTCATCTGTGGTTTGTACTTTGCTCATAGGCATCTATGTTCTCATGTAACTGGGGGCACTGTTGTTTTATCTGTCAACTTGAACGTGCTTTTCTGCCTTATTAAACTAGGCACAGTGTTGCCACCTACTTCTGAAATAATCCCACTGCCAGCATGAAGTATCTTGAGTTCAGTTTCTGCGGAGCTGAAATGTTGAGAGTTTGCAGGGCGACAAGTTTTTTGTCTGTCCAGTGAGTTTTACCAGAAAGATTTAAGACTTTTTTGTTTGTTTGTTTGCTTAAATGCTAAACTGAATTGGTATTCAATTCCCACTGTGTGGGAGACAGTTGAAATATTTATTGCAATTTCTCTTTGCTGTAAAACTCAAATGCAGCTCTATATAACGCTATGCTATTTTTCCTTATGTTTCAGCTCATAGGAGGAAGACTGAAGGAAGGAGTATAATATAAGATAATGAGCCTTGAGCATAGTTAGTAAAATGCATAAACGTTTCAGTATGTCCTTGCAGTTTTTGAAATAAATACTCCAGAAAATTTAGTGTAGCAGAGGACATTTAAATGTAAATTTAAGGAATGCCCTGTCATCCAGGTGGCTTATTCACAGCATAAAATGTTTTGACTTTAAACAGGAATTCATTAATAGTTTGTGTGTGGTGTAGAATGGAGAAGCACCTTGGAATCCATACACCCATATGCTTCCCAGAGGTTACATTCCTTTGTCCAAAAGTGATAGGAAGAGAAGAAATTGTAGAAATTTTATATCCAGTGAGAGAAGAATGATGTCCCAAATATTTCTAGTGCCAGAAGCACTGCTAGGCATCTTCCACTTCTCAGTATAAGTATATATTCAGCAATTATTTTTGTCTGTCCTGACATTTGGAATGTGTTTCGCAGCTGCCTGCTAATTTGTTTTTATTACCCTTGGCAAAAGGAGTAAGGGGATATGAAAGTTTTACATTAATGTAGGGTTTAGGATGTCAAGAGGGATATGGAGCTTTGTCTAGGAAAAAAAATGGTTTCATTATGCAAGTGGCAATAAGTGGTAATTGAACTAATAAACAAGGCTGGCTCCTCTCTATATTTTTCAACTAAGTGATGGAATATATCTGGTTTTCCAGGTAATGTCTGGTTTTCATCCTTTCAAAGTTAGCACTTTCACAGAACTTCTGTTGTCATCCTAGAGTTTCTGTGTAGTAGCTCTCAGTGATCTAAATTACTGCTGATTGTCAATTAAATTGTAGACTGCTTCAAGGGCTTGCTTAACCTTAAAGGATTTTTGATAGTTTCTTAGATTGCTTTATTCTTTAAGGTGTCCCCCCCAAAGACTACAGTTTGTTCCTGACATGCCTCCAAGTAGATACATCTGGAGGCAGAGGCTCTCCTCGGAGTCAGCATGGTGAGCGGCGTACCAGAGTTTCCAGGCCTGTAGAGATGTGAGCACTGTGGAAGCAACATAACTTGTCTATGCAGAGAAGAAACAGCTCAAGTTGACAGAAGGCATAGTATTTGCTAGTTCTGCAGGGAACAGCATGCAGCCCTTCTTACTTTGAGGCAAGGAGGTTAAATGATGGGCAGAAAAGCGGAGATGTGCCAAAAACTCCAAACACCCCAACAACTAACAAAAAATAACAAGCCACAATTCCTTCCTCTTCACTTCAAAGATGAAAATTATTTGATATCCTCACATATGTGTCTGCTATCAAGTTTCACAACTAAGATTATTTTGGAATTTTCAAAATTGTACAAAGATTTTTTTTTTTTATCAAGTCTTTAACAAGAACTAACTCTATTGGGGAAAAAGAGATGTATGAAAGCCTTTGGATCCTGCTCACCACTGACACTCTGGACATTTCACAGTAGTTGTGGGAAGAGATTAAAACATTGTTTGCATGTGGTCATTTTAGACCTAAAATGCTACTGATTCGTGTAAATGAAGAGTGAGAACACGAAAGATGGAGGTGGCAATTTGCTTTGCTATATGAACTGTGTACCAGACTCTCCGCGTGGTCAAGAGCTGCAAGATTGAAGCTGTCTTCTGTGTAGAGCTAAAAATATGAGAGAGCTTTGACTGGTTCACAGGCTGTTAGACCTGGAGTTTGAGAGGTCCTGTGAAGGACAGGGCTGGACGTGCAGATGGCCTTAAGGCAACTTGGTGGTGGTGGCCTCCTCCACCTCTGTTGGCTTCTTCCCACAGCAGCAGCATCAGTGCCCGTGAAGTTGTCTTCTCTGTGTTAGCTGGATGCAGCTCAAGGAGCTATCTATGCTGTTGTGTTTTGGAAAGAAGTTACTGCGGTGGCTGTGGTGCTCTTCAGGTGGCACCAAAATGCAGTGTGTTAACATCCTCTCTAGTCCTGCTTGATCTGGCTTTTCTTAGTGTAATTGTTTCAAGCGTGAAACAGTAAATGTAAGCTGAGGTAAAGTCTGAGACAGTATACAGCATTTTGACTTGTTTTGGGCTGCTTTTTGTTATGCAAGAGGAAGATACGTGGCTTAGCTCCACAACGAATCCCTGAATCTGTCTAATTTAAAATACCTTTTATTTATCCCATTCATTCAGTGCGTTTCCTGTAATAAATCATTCAAGAAGCTCTGGTCCCTTCATGAACATATCAAGATTGTCCATGGATATGCAGAAAAGAAATTCTCTTGTGAGATTTGCGAAAAAAAGTTTTACACCATGGCCCACGTGCGGAAGCATATGGTTGGTGAGTTATTGATCAGCGCTTATGTTGGTTCTGCCTCATAATGTGGCTTTATGGTTCTTCACTCGTAACTGCTGTTTTGAGGAGAAGAATAGTAAGGCAAAGTCAGTTGTCTGAGCTTTATCCTGAGCAAAATGTTCAAGACTGGGCAGCAAGCAAAATATGTATGTGTGTACATATGTGTGTATACTTCTAAGCTGTTCAGCTGTAATCATTGGAGGAAAAAATCGGTTAAGGAACTGTTTGTATTAGAATGACCCTCTCTAACGTACTGTTGTGTTGCAGCACACACAAAGGACATGCCATTTACATGTGAAACCTGTGGAAAATCATTCAAACGCAGTATGTCTCTCAAAGTACATTCCCTACAGCATTCTGGAGAGAAGCCTTTCAGATGTGAGGTGAGGCAACTGTTAATATGTTTAGATACCATAGCATCGGGTATGAAATTAGTAACACTGTCAATAGGGAATGTAGGTGGAAACTGAAATGACTGACTGGTAAATGAGGTGCAGTTTCATAAAATTTGGGGAAAATTCTTCTTCTTGTGGAGAGCCCAGCAGGAGTGCAACTAGCAGCAGTTCAAACTGAGATGTATTTGGTTTGCTGTCACTGCTGGCTGTCACGTTCTTCTCAGTGAATACGCATTACAGCAGGATTTGAATCCTAGTTTTGCCCCAGTGTTCATGGCAAAGCTTAATGCAAATTGTGTCCATCCTCCCTGTCTTGCCCGGTAACTTGAAACACATACAAGTGGCGACAGTGGAAATAAACAAATTACTGGTTGATTTTCACGTGTGGGAACAACTGTTGTCCTCGCTGCAAACTATGACCTCCTCGAGATTGAAGGCAGTGCTCTGAATTTGCATTTCTTAAACCGAGTGTGTGTGTGTGTGAGAGTATCGCACTGATGCATTCCTTTGGGTTTGTGATTGTGATTTTAAGCGTGCCGTACGGGACAGACTTACCCGGTCATATGTCTGGGGCAGATAATGCCGCGGTCATCTGATGGGGATGCTTGTGGGTATCACATGGTGGGTGCAGGGCCCTTCCTGTTCCCAGGGCAGGTCTGGTGGCTCACCATGTCCACACAGTGTGGGGCACAGCTCTGGCCAGACGAGTACTGGTAATGGCGGTAGTGCAGCCAGACTAGTCTTGGGGATAAGACTCATAGGGAAAGAAATTACCTCATACCAATAAATAATAGCTGGAAAACAGACTGGCTTGCTGAAAAACAAGCCTGCCATAGGGCTGCTGTTGGTTTTGCTGTGTGAGCAGAGTCCTCTAGTGGAGGCATGCCGTAGTCCAGCAGAGAGCGCTGGCAAAGCTGCAAAGCCTCCAAATGATACCTTAAGCCAACAGAAGCACTTTTCTGTTGGCAGAACCGTGTTTCTGCCAGGCTTTTGCCAACAGCTGTGTCAACTAAAGGTTGTGACTGTTCCACGCTCCTTGCCAAGGCTCTTGTGCCAGCAGATCTTTTAGACCAAATTCTACTTGCGAAACAATTTAAATTCTGCATTTGTGTGAGGGTCTCTGTGTGTACTAGTTCAGGTATTTTTTACTTCCTCACATAGTACATTTGAGTGCTGTCCCATGACTGCCTTGCTTCCTGATGTGTGATGCCTGAATATCACAAGCTGCTGTTTTTCTGTTGCAGAACTGTGATGAGAGGTTTCAGTACAAGTACCAGCTGCGTTCCCACATGAGCATCCACATTGGGCACAAACAGTTCATGTGCCAGTGGTGTGGCAAAGACTTCAACATGAAACAGTACTTTGATGAGCACATGAAAACACACACTGGTAAGAACTTACCAAAGAAAAGCACAAGTACCTCCAGGACAAAAACCTTCCTATACTTCCAGCTGTATTCCCTTCCTTGGAATTTGGGATCAAAACTGTTATCCTGCCTAGAAATTCAGATAGGAAAGGTTAATACATTAGCTTACTGTTAAATCTGACTGTCTGTAGTCCTGTGATTCACTGTGGGGGAAAAGGAGATGTTAGGCTTGCTTCCTTGTTATTTTGGTCTGAAGGAACCCCTTACCAAAGCCTTGGAAATGATTGCCTCGTCCACCAAAATCCAAAGGTGAGAGAGGATTTCATAATGACCCAGGACTTCTGCGAAACAGCTGTCTCTCTATTTGCTGAAGGTAGCAGTTGCAGTAGCTTTTGTAGGATGCAGTTTGTTTGCGTGAGTATGCTAAAGTATTAGCAGATACTGTGCCTCGCTGATTGCCGTATCTGTGTTTGGCAGGAGAGAAGCCCTTTATCTGTGAAATCTGTGGGAAGAGCTTCACCAGCCGCCCAAACATGAAGAGACATCGCAGAACTCACACAGGGGAGAAGCCCTACCCATGTGATGTGTGTGGCCAGCGATTTCGCTTCTCCAACATGCTCAAGGCACACAAGGAGAAGTGCTTCCGTGTTACCAGCCCCGTCAATGTGTCAACTGCTGTCCAGATCCCGCTGTCCACGACTTCTCCTGCCACCACAGTCCCTGCTGTAGTGAACGCACCCACTGCCCCAACTCCACCGATCAACCTGAACCCAATGAACACACTTCCTCCACGCCCCTTTCCCCACCCATATTCACACCTTCACCTACATCCTCATCCTCACCATCCACATCATCTCCCGGTCCCCCCGGTTCCTCATTTACCCCCTCCTCCAGCTCTTTTTAAGAGTGAGCCTTTAAATCACAGAGGCCAGAGTGAGGACAACTTTATGCGACACCTGGCAGAAAAAAACAGTTCAGCACAGCACCACTAACATCTTTGCTTCCTACCAGCTGTTTTCCTATTTTATGCACATGGAAACATGCCCTCATGGAAGTACAGAGGGTTAGTTGGTGAAGATCTTTGTCTTTCTCTTAGCCCCAGCAGGTGGTCCTAATTTTGCCCTTGAATCAGTTAACAAACAAGGAAATCCTGTTTCGGATCAGCAGTGCTCATTTGAAGCTGGGAACCAACAGGACTTAAACCCAATTTGCTTGCGTTTTACTGATGACTTTTATAAATTTCAGATACTGAGACTTGTGGAATTTTATAATTTCGTATCAGCTGATGAGGTATGCTTGCTTTTATATCCTGGACTTCTCCTCAAAGAGGAGATAGGCCTGGTTTTCTTTGTACTAATCGGAAAGGCTGTGAGATTAATACAGAGCATTAATTGTATCACTGTGTATTGTAATGGATTCTTTGCAGCTTTTGGAGCCGGCTATGGAGTGAGCCAGCCACGTATCACAGTATATTTGAGCATTATAAAGAAAGACAAAAAAATTTCTTGTTTGTGTAGCTCTCCTAACACACTCTTTATTTTACTACAGAAATTATTTTAGAGTTTTTTTGTATAGACCTATTTAGTAGTCTGTTTCTAAAATGAAATGTATTTCAATAAGCGGTGTAATTTTTTCAGTGTAGCTGGACCTATGTTGTATAATAGATAAATTTTTATAATCATCAAAATGTGATTCTTAAAAGATGCATATAGCTTCTATAGTTAAAGTTATTCTTACAACCATACAACTTAAAAGGTGCTTCAGAGAAGAAAGGAACCCAAGAGGTCTCTGGAAAGGTTGCCTCAAAAGCAATGTTGATTTCAGAACTTTACGTAATTTATTTTAGTAGGGCTTTTTTTTTTTAACCTTATGTTTCCCTTTTCACAGTTTCTCTTAAGCTTTTTGGACAAGGACGGTGGGATACCGTATTCCTGCTCCACAGGTTTTCTTTAGTTCAGTTGGAGTGAGGTATGAGATGGGTTAGAAAGGGAGCCCCTTACACGTAGGGACCCGCGAGTTTGGGAGCAGAGAGTCACAAGAGCATGAGAGATCTGACAGCAGAGAGGAAATCAAGTATCTTGAGTCAGCCAAGCATCTTTTCTCTTTATGTAGGAGAAACGGTTTTAATGGCTTTTCATGGTATGATTTTAAGTTGGGGATCGTATCAAATGCTGCTCTTCAGATTGCTTTTTGGAATTCATGGAGTTGTTAGGAGAGGGGAATGAAGTGAGATCATCGGTGGTGTTTCTGACTGGTTGATTGCAAGAGTGAGAAGAGAAGTTTGAATGAGACAAAGGTGTTTCAGTTGCATTGTTAAGAAAATGCTGATAGCACTGTATGTACCATGTGAAGCTCTGTCCCATAAATGTAATGTGCATAAAATTATGGGATGATTTCTAGGGGTCGTAGTCATACTTTTGGCAAACCTAAGTTTTACAGTTGTAGGATAGGAGACTTTGAATTGTAGGCATGTCACTGTTTCATAATCCTGCGAGGCAATGAGGGGGAAATGACAAGTTAGTGCAGGGATGGTGGGCTGGAATGCCAAATGTATCTGTTTTAACCAGTGAGTAGCTGTTATTTTTTCAGGTTTGTATTTCTGTTCAACTAAAACTAAATATAGCAGCATTATGCAATCTAGGAACTTGTTGCCACCTTCAATGAAGACAGATGTCCAAGGCAATGTACTGTAAGTCCTCTTTTCCTTAAAATTCCTACTCTTCTGTGCTGCTTTTTAAGTTAAATCCCACCAGACTATACCTCCAGAGATCCTCATAGGCAGATAGCAAACTTGCCATTCTGTTTGGTAATGAACTGGGGTTTTGTGGCTAATGGGATTAACTTTTTTTCGAGATGGCAGAAATCATGGAAATTCTTCCTAGCATTACTTCCTCAAGGTTGATGCTGTCAAGCACTGTGTTTTGAAACACCATGTCCTCTGTCTGTTGAGAATTAGCTCCTTAGTTGATGTTTTTCGCCATGTTTTACCACCTAATCATTAATGTTGTTTTTTTTCATAACAAGCATAGGAAACTTTAGAAACCAGAAAGGGCAGTTTTGGCCCAACAAACCTACTCATTTTTAACTGAGCTGAAACCCCTTCCAGCATTTCTGAAAAATTAAACAATGTTTTTTTAAATGTTTTTCTCTATAATATTTATATACACCCTCTTACCTTCTAGAAGAAAAAAACAATTATGAAAGTGAATTTACACTCATGATTATGACTGTTGTATTTACTGTGGCTGGTCCGCCCCGGAGGTTCTATGCATTCCACGTCACATTTGCAACCTACATTTCTGTTGTGCCACTATTTTATGGTCAGGCCTGTTATTAAATGATTTTTAAATGCTAAAAAATTATTGGTAAATCAATTGTATTCCAGTTTTGCAAAATGATTTTCTTCTCAATAAATTTACAGTATTAGGCTGCTATTCAGAATTCTAAAATCTGGGACAGTTTTTTTCTATTATTTAGTTCGTAGCAATGATACATCTTGTATTTTTTCCTTCCAAGACTTGTGAACTTCCTTTCTGTGGAAGAATATTAAACTATCTAACCCGCTTAACAGTCTGTCATAATGTGACATGATGTCAACAGATTCTCCTCATTATTTGCGACAAACATCTCTAAAGCTGACATACTGGTCTAAAAGTGTTGCAGTGTGATATCTTACAAAGTATTTCAGCAAGGAAAGGAAAATGGATGGTACAAAAGGCAGGAAATTCAAGGTTGAGATTTGCTGTAGCTTCTCACTTCTGCTTAAATTTGCATTGGCGTGCACACCTACAGAGTTTGCGCAACACAAAGGGATGTATTCATGGGTGTTTACTGCTTTCTGCTTATGTTGACAAACTAAGCGTAATGTTTTGTATCAACTTTACTGTATTTAGTAAGTAAGGGGTTGGTTTGTGTTGCTGAAGTGTCTCCTTCAAGAACAGCAAAGACCAGTTCTACCAACTTTGGGTTTGGTTTGAATGTTTCTGGAAAGTCGGACTAAATTCTCCTTTCTCCCCTCCTCCCATCCTACAGCCTAAGGCAAAGTTTTACTGAATTTGTAAGGGGGGAAATCCAGCAGAATTAACACACAGTTGGGAGGTCGGCATTCTAAGGCGAGCAGTTTAAAGGACAGCATCTTTTCTGGAGAAGTTTAAACTGCCAGTCCACCGGACAGTGCCTTATCCTTACGAAAGGCATGAGCTGTGTGAGCTTGTTTGTTCAGTGTATTATCTCAGACTCACTTATCTTTCTGGATAAAGGGGTGGTGATTAATCTTTCTGGATAAAGGGGTGGTGATTATTTGTTCTGTATTGTCATGCCTGCCTGAATTATTGACTCCTCTATTTACACAGCTCAGATACTTCTTAGACGGCCTAATTCGTATTGCTGCACACATCGAAAGTTAGTGTTACCCACCTTGTATTCCCAACCAAATCTTAAATTTTGGACTTTTGAAAGAGTGGTTTAAGCTGAATTTAGGCTTTTAGCACTGGGAAATCAGTTCATATCTCAACAGTACGGTCCGTCTGGATGTTTTTGTCTTTGCCCTGTTGTGTCTCTTGAGCATGGAATAGCTGTTTTCAGTTTATTGAAGAGAGGAGGAGGTAGAGCTCAGGGCATATAAAAAATAGTGCTTCCCTTTGACAGTTTTCGTCTGGTTTAGCCAAGTAAATGACAGACCAAGTTTACCTCTGAGCTGAAAAGATTAGTATTTTTGTAATATATTTAATTTGTTGGTTATTTCTTTGCGTTATAATGACCAATGGTGTGACTGTCAGTGGGGTCAGCTACCATTTTTTTAGGAGTTTGAGCGATCCACTGTTGTAAAGGGCTGTTTCTGTTTGTGCAAAGATAGTGTTGTCGACACTTTTTGGTTTGATTACTACTTGCAGAGTATATAGGTAATGTGCCTTTGAGACTATGATAAAACAATATGCAAATTGGAGTGAGGCACTCACAAACACTAATAACATCAGACTTTTTCACTAGTGGGACTTGAGCTCAGGGTCATAAAATGGTTAAATGGTTATTTTATGGTTTCATATTTCTATTGACTATTTAAAAAAACAAACATAATCTATAGCTCAACAAGACTTTTTTTTAACCACTGGTAAGGTACATTTCACTTGTAAATAGAAGATGGATCAAGTTTCTGGTTTTAGTGTTGGTTTTGGTCTTTAAGCCTGGGAGACATGGCTACCTGAGAGATGATGGAGGTGAATTAAATAAATGCTTTCCCATTTGCATGACAAAATGAACTGACAGTTTTTCCAGCCTGTTATGTACTACACTACGATTAATATATGAGTGATTCTTAATGGCAAACGTGACTTTATTCTTATATCTTACCTGCTTCTGAACTTTGAGCTCTACTGTTTTTCAGGAGTGACTATAAAAGTTCTTCAGATCTCTGTCCTTACAGTCTGATTATGTTATTTTTTTAATGGGCATTATTATTATTATTATTATTATTATTATTATTATTATTATTATTATTATATGGGGGCATAGTATGCACTGCTGAGCAGAAAACTCATGTAGATTCAGGCGTGGACGCGATCTTCTGCATCCTGGTTAGAAAAGCATAGAGTGGAGGTATGTGTGCTTGTTAGAACCAATAGCCACGTGTCTTTGAAGGATATTATTTTTATATTAAAGACAGTGAGTCTGACACTATGTGTTCTCCTGAATAATTATAGATAACTTCATCATGCACTGCTTTTAACAATTTGGAATTGTACATTTGACTTTTCAGAAATCAACATCATTATAAACTCTGCAGTTCGGAACTGATAAGCACCATACCTCTCTAGACTGTATCATAAATCTTCAAGTACTTGAAAAGTAGAAGAAAGGTACATTGAAAATGAATGACTATAAAATGTTTTCACTCTTTTACAGTTTACATTTGAAAGCAGAAATGTCACTCTGCAAGTTTTGACATGGGCATTAAGCTTTAAACAGCCTATGATAGCACATCATTTGCCAGCTTCCATCAAATGAATTTGCCTTGTACCAGAACGATTATTTTACTCGTATCTTGAAAACATGTCTGTGCAGTATCACTATTTGATTTCTTTTGTAGAATGCTCTTAACCTATCAATTCATAGCGAGTGTTCTCTTCAAAGGGTGCAGGTGGGGAAGAATGAATGAAACTTGGTGGTTTTGTGTGGAAGTTTAAGGGTGTTCAAAACTGGAATTAAATTCAAATTAGTAACTTTTACTCTTTTAGCAGAGAGAAGGCAGTTTTTGAAGTAATCTGGCACTAGTAAGTAGTATTGTCTTACTGGCCTTGGGAGGTATAAATTAATTAATTCTTATATTTTGATTTTAGCACATTGATTATGCTAAAAATAAATAATATTTTATAAATATATTGGAGACATGGCAGAAGAATTAAAATCCTCCCTTAAGGAGAGAGAAGTTAAAAAGAAAGGTACATATTTGCATTTCCTATAGGCACTAGGAAGAAAGCCTACCTTCGGATTCACAGATGTCCTTAATAAAGATTTTTACCCTGGCAGCAACGAAATAATTTTTGTTGTTTAATTAACAAATAAACAGTTTTTAAGCTTCTAATATGATTATGAATAAGAAATGAGAATTACATTAATTTCATTACTGATTTTTGACCCACCAAGAAAATTTCTGCCTGAGCTGACCTGTTTGAATTTATGCTGGAGCCTAAGTAAAAGTTTATTGTGGATCGCAGGGGGCACCCTCTGCTCTCAGAAATAATCAGTGCTTTTTTGGGACGATGCCACATTCTTCTGTCTCGTTAGCTGTGCCTTTTCAAATGAGGATAAAGATTTGAGAGGGGTTTAGGGGTTTGTGTTTTGTTGTTTGGGTTTGTTGTGGGGTTTTGTTTCTCTTCATTTTTAAAACTGTCCTGTCCCTGTGTTTTTCGGATATAAATCCTCTAGCTTTCTTCATCTGTTGCTGCTTTTACAGGTTGGAATTAGTAAATATCTTCTGATGAAATTTCTTTGGGTATTGGGACTAGCCGCCTTTGGACTGAGTCATGGCCTACATACACCTACAGAGTGGATACATTGTGCAATGTGGGCCACCTCTGTGTGTGCTGAGAACTGACGTACACAAGCGTGGCAGTCAAATGAGGCTGCCCCAGTACAGCAGTTGGTCAGATGTTTTTAGTCTGACCTTTTATTTCATCGTATTGCTAAATATTTCTTTCACCCATGTCTTACCGATCCCTCTAATTTAACATGCAAATGGGCGTATGTGATAGGTGCTTGCATTTCTAATTCTTATGCTGTTTTCCATGGTCTTTACCGTGTACTGAAGCGTAAGAGCCTTGTAATGCACAGTTTAAACACATTTAAAAGTGAGAAATTATATAAAATTTTCCACCAAAAGGAAACACAGCTTTTGTTTTAATTCCTGTTCCTGAAAAATCTGCCAAACGCCTGGGCAGAATGTGGAAGCAGACCGAAAGTCCCCTGTTGAAGTGATCTATTAATTATTATCCTTCACTTGAAGAACTCTGAACAGGGTCATTACTGTTTACTTTAATCAACCTGTACAGCATTAGCATAGTACCCTTAGATATTTTTAATCTTGTTTCTGCACAAAGGTGAAATTTGTAATAACACTGGTGCTGATCAGTTGAGGATGTCTTTTCAAGAGTACATCTGATTTTTCCTGAACTGGGTGTCTGGTTTCCCAAAGGGTCATTGAAGCCTTTTAAGCTGAATTGACCAGTTACAGAGTCTTGGCTCAAAGGTTAGTAGGGAAATGCCCCTGCCCTTTCAGGGACAGTAGGACTGATGGATTTTTCTGATATGCTGCTGAATTAACGTGCTTTCTTGGGATAAGAAGAGGCATTGAGGGCAAGAATGAATATCTAATCAGCAGGTTAAATATATGCCTGCACGTAGTCTGTTCAGAGTTAATGCTGTTAAAAATGATTACCCCTAGAGAAAGCCAGTTATTGATGCTGGACAGGTATACCAAGTTCGTTAGAAGTACAGGAAGAAATCATGGTATGTCATGGAGTAATACAGAAGGTTGCTACTTTGGGGGGATTTTTCTTGCTGCTAATGTTGAGGTTACAGCCCTCATGCAGAGAGGGATTTGGTGATGTTGCACCTTTCATTCTTCAGCCTGTCATTCCAAAATCAGTTGTGGAAAGATTTTGGAGATTTGTTGTGTGTTTTTTGTTTGGTCTTTTTTGTTTGGGGTTTTTTTTTAATGCAGCAATAACTAATTAGTAAAATTTCTTGAGTAGCGTGGGAAGGTTACGAAAGCGAATTGTTGCTCCATTCGAAAGTCATAACTTAGCATGCTTCTCAGAAATGCATTGTAATGATTTTTCCCTATATGAAAAGTTGCATAACATTAAAAGAAGGGGAAGGACGGGCATGTAGGGAGCTAAAATTTTCAGACTTTCCCCTTTCTCCTGAACCCCCGCTGCAGTTAATGCATTTAGATTTCTAATGAGAGCTGGTACTAGAAAGATGTAAAAGGAGTCAACAAAGTGAATTGAGGAGCAAGCTGCAGCACAGACCTCAAGCAGCCAAACTGCTGACAGCCCCCCACCACCACCAGCACCGACCTGAAAAAAATAGTGTGGCTCTCTGATTGTAGCTTGTATCGGACTCCGTGCTTATTTGACGTGAACGAAACCGAGTGTGTTATGGCTAAGTGCTGTTTCTGTTTACAGTCTTAATTTTGCAATTTCATCTTCAGATTGCCTCAACTCTGTTTTGCCTATAGTCTGAGAATAATAATCAAGGGGCAACTGATAGTGGAATGTAACTTTGTCCTCCCCAGTCTTTCATGTGTGCTGCTACCATGTGCTGCACGTTCAAGGGGGATAGGCGAGTTAAAACTGTGGGATGTTAGGTTTGTGTCTGTGAATTGTGAGCTGCAAAATAATGCTGCAACCGTGCATTGGCACGTCTGTTAGCTTGCAAAATGAAAGACTGAGAGTATTACAAAATAGTTTCCAGTTTTGCTTTTGAAACAGGAATTCAGCCTTCTTCCCTGAGTAACTCGATGCAGGGCAATGAATTGAAGTGTTGTTTGTGTACCTTCCCTATAAATTATTGGTGTGCTCTCATCTACATGCTTATAAGTCTCAGCCTCCCTCCTGCACCCTGTGAGAATTACTTAATACCTTTACCAGGAAGACAACTTTCTCAGTAAGCTGTGATAAAACTAGGAGGTTTATTAGAAAAGAACTGTTGTAAAAGAGAACTTGCTTATTTAAAGGATTCCAGTTGTGGTTATTTATCTGTCTACGTGAGCAGTCCATGTGATTAAATTTAGTGTATTCCTGTCAGATGAGCAAATATCCCTGTTCTGCAGATGTGGAACTGAGAGACCTGCCTGACATTACGTGAGCGAGTGACAGCTGGGGTCAGAGCTCTGTGTTATTTCTGATCCAGACTGCTGCCCTAACCACAGGATCACCATTTCCCTTTTCAGTTCGTTTTAGATTTTCTACATAATTTCCTCTCTAAGGTTTTTCAGACAGTGGATAGCCTATGTTATAATAAAGGAGATAAGAATCTGTCGCCTCTTACTTTGTGGTTATATTGAAGCTACTACAATACAGGCGAAAAGCCGTGAACGTGAAAAATAGCAATTGGGAAATCTTGCTTATCTCATGATGTGTTTCTGAGGAAGCGACAGGGAGCAAAACGTAGCCAGTGTTTCAGCTGGAGATGTCTCAGAATAATGATACATAAAATTAGTTCAGACTGAAAAGTGATTCCTTCCAAGACAGGCCAAGCATGAAGGTATCGGCTTTCTGTTAAGCCTTAAATATCGTTAATAGTCCAAAGGTCTCACGACACTTCAAGTTAATGCCCGCGTCCTGTTCAGACTCTGGTTTGGTAACTGTGCTCCGATTCTTACGTAACCCCTGTGATTTCAGCAGTTTAAGGTATCCTCCCGTTTGCAGAACAGTGTCTGGAGGGTGCTAAAAGAAAATGCATCGCATGTCAACGGGGGGGTCGAATTTGATATTGGCTGCACAACGACCTAGTTCCCAGGGGCCAAAAGGAGAATCAGCGCTTTGAGAAGCGAGAGCGGCAAGGAAGCATGTTATCTAACTGCCCGTTCTCGTTGCAGGTTTGTAATGGAAAATGATTCATCAGGCATCACCAAGGAAACCAGGGAGTGTGTCAGAATATACTACTTCATCTAGAGTTAGTGTCCCTTTCTTTTAGAAATCATATATTTAGTAATTTAGGGTTGTTAATTCATAGGAAAATTCCTACTTGGCCTGAAATGTTGTCTCATGTTCTGTGAAAATTTAAGTTTTTCATTATTACCAGAAGACAACTGGATTTTATTATGCAGTGTCTCATGGATTTTAATTTACTCAGGCATATATTTTCATTGATTACAGTAATCCAGCCACTTTGCCTACTGTTTAAAAAAAATACAGAAATAATGTTAGATTGTCACAGAAGATAACGTTAGTGGTTTAAATTAATTTAAGCTAATGTAGCTTGTGCTGCGTGATGTTGCGGTCATAGCTCTTGGCTTTTCCTGTCCCACAGAGAAATGGTTCCCCAGGGGGCTGCAATTTAATCTGTGTCCTTGCTGATGAGGAGGAGCGAGATCCGCAGGAGGAGCAGCCGGTGGCGGCTTAGCCAGGAGATGGCAGTGGAGCGGATTGCTGCCTGCTTCTCGAAAAAGCAAGTGCAGTGGATGAAGGAAGGCAGCTTGCTCCTCAGGCGGTGGCGATGTTGGAGTCTGTGTGTGAAGTAACTTACTGAATTAGAAAACGTTTCCAATTTGCAGCTTGTTTCTAATTAATTGCTAATGTTCCTGATCCCTTGCTTAAGTTGTATTTCCTCCACTAGAGCTTGTAAGTCAGTGTGGAGTTGCAGTGACTCTTCGTTGTGGCTCTTGACAGCAGAATTGTCTGAGCTCGTTTGTGAATTGCACTGAGACAGAGCCTGGAGAGTTTTGTTCTCGACTATTTTCTAAATACGCTCAGCAACTTGAGGCTGCAGTGAGCGATTTGTCGCCTCTGTCAATCTCTTCAGAAACCGTTGTGATGCTTGGTGTCCCGTGTTATATTGGATGACTGGCAAGGAGTAGGAGGATTTTTAGGCTTCGTTTATGATGAAGCAGATAGAGGTTAAAATTACTTCCATGTGAAAGAGTAGGAATGAGTGCAGTGTGTTTCACAAAGTGGGCTGCAGTTGCTGAGAGCATCACGTTGCTCTGCTCGCCAGCACAGTGGTGTGAGCAGCCGACACCGCTGACCTGCAGCGTGTGGAGATCGTCGTCATTATCTGTGCATCCCTTGTGCCACTTCAGCAGAAGCTTATCCCACCTGATAAAAAGCCCTGTCTTGTTGCCGGTGTTTCCTGATTTCTTCATGTTATATAGAACAGAACATATAAAATACTTGGCCTCACGAAGAGTGGTGACCTAACCACACTCCTCTAGCGCGTCCTCCTTTCTTCCTGACTGACTTTCAGCTTTAAATACATAACTGAACCCATGCTGACAGAAGAAACTTCGGAAGGCCTCAGCTCAGACGACTGTAGCCCGCACTGAGCAAAGTTGGCCGCTTTCTTTCTGAAGTGTCCCGACTGCTGCCCAGGGGGGAATCGCCGAAAGAGATGTGTGGGAAGGTCACCCCACATGGTGAGGTGGAATGAAGGGAGTTTGCTGTCTTGTTGCTTGTTAGTTCTTGAGGTTTTTTGTGCTATTGACCATATAAATATTATTCAGCCACCAAAAATTTATTGCTGTAAAAGAAAATCCTGTGTTGAGGAGGTGGCACGAGGTGACGAGCTGTAATTGAAGCTTGCTCATCCATGTGCCCTGAAGACTGAGCTGTAGGGATTCGCTCCCCTTGTGAGTAAAGCAAAGCTTCAGTTTTACTCTGAGCTTCCCCAAAATACGCATCGGAGACCACGGGCGCCGGTGCAAGGAGGTCTGACAGAGGCAGCCGGATTGATTTCATGGGGGCTACTGAAACTAGGCTTGACCTGACTTCTTTTGTGTGCTGCAGGGTGGAAAATGAAGCAAGGCGGGGACGGGACAGACAGACAGACAGCCGCGTGGTCATTGTTGGCTTAGGGTTGCTTATGTGCTGATGTAACCCACTTAAAAAAACAAGAGGACGGAGGGAAGCGTACCTCCGTGTGTTTCTTGTAGCGCAGGGATGTTACACCCATTGTGGGGAACCCGTGTGTTCATAAGAGGGTTGCCAGGAGCCAGGTCAGCCCGACGCAGAAAGCGCTGTCCTCACTTGCTCTCCGGGGTTCCGAACAGTGGAAAATCACTGGGATACAGGAGCGCCCTTGCCAAACTCCTCCGTCTGTGATGTTTCTGGAATGATCTTTGCCCCGCTGCCTTTCAGTGGGAAGGAGACAGAAGGCAGCGGAGAATTTGCCCTTTTGAGTTTCCCACTTGCCTTACGCCCGGTGACAAATCGCTTGAACGCGCTCTCCTGCGCTAATGGGAGCTGGTGCGAGGAGAACAGCGAAACCCACGCTGTGCAGGGGAAACGGGGTGTGCTCTGCATCGAAAAGCCAGAATGGCTCAGACCAAATAGACGATAAAACATTTCCTTGATAACCAGGGGTGTTCCTGAGGAGAGGCCGGTGACTGCAGGCAGCGATCGGTATGTGAAGGTCGGTGTCCTTTAACAACGGGGAGCGAGGGCTGTGAGGAAAGGTCTGGGAATAGCAACAGCGCGGCTGCAGAAACGCTCTCAGCTCTGCCCTCGCCTGCGGCTGGAACGGAGTTTGCCAAAATGGGGAAATTTTAGAGCCCTGGGGGCTATGGCAGGAGTGCTCCGGCGACGTGGTGTCCCCAGAGCCGCGGGTTTTCCAGACCTTTTTTGAATTTTGTTTGCGCCCTTCCATTCTTAGACATTTTTAATTAAAAAGCAAGACAAACCCCAGCCTCTGGTGGTCTCCCAACTACATGTTTGTAAGGCCACGCTGCTGCGTCCCCTCCCTGCCCCACCCTCTGCCTCCCGCCTTTGAACAAGCTGGCCTTATATGTATTTTTTTTCTTTTTTTGTTTAATCACAGGCAACTCCAGCACAAATTAGACGTCCTGCAAAACCAAAGATACCTCTTGAGCACCGCCCCGGAGCCGAGGAGAGTATTTTGGGGTGTGGGCACGCTTGCGGGGGGAGCCCTGCCTGTGGGCCTGGCGGGGGACCCTGCAATTCCTGGCCTCGGTCCCCCGCTTCCCCCGACCAGGGCCCCGTGCCCGGGATAGCGGGGGGTACCGACCCCCCCCGGGCTGTGTTTTGGGGAGCATTTGTGCGTTTTCCTTGGCCGGAGCCTCCGTGTGCCCCCCACCCTCGCTCCTTGTGTGGGGGGCGAAACTCCCCCCGGAATGGCTAACTGACAGCACTGCTCCATGGGCCGTTTCTGGGGTGCGAGGGAAGGACAGCGGGGTTTGTTCCTTCGTGCCCGTTTCCCAGCTTTGGGGAGCGCCGCCTGCGCTGGCGCGGTGTCAGCGCGGCGGGCGGGGGGACCGGCGCGCTCCCCGGCGCCCCCTCCCCGCGGGGTGAGGGCGTGG
>Ga0065711_1029518_pt1 | contig 35862 bp, 21 predicted proteins | sample Hoacrofraction12_FD_59098 | JGI IMG/M metagenome (GOLD analysis project Ga0065711, IMG submission 59098) | Hoatzin crop microbial communities from Cojedes, Venezuela - Epithelial fraction 12 v2 (version 2) | ecosystem: Host-associated > Birds > Digestive system > Esophagus > Crop | place...
CGGGGAGGAAGAAAAGCCTTGACTAAAGCGATAAATTTAAAGCTTATGTGGACTTTCAAGATGACTAAATGAATTCCATGTGAGATTCTGTATTGCAAGCAAATTAAAAAAAAATCACAGCAGTCTTGCTATAAAGTACTTTTGTAATCTACCATTCAACTGTTTGCTCTGCAGTTGTACTGAAATATTTGTAATTTTATGAATTCTTCAATTACCAGTAAACTTTTTATTGAATTCCTATTTAATTGTATTTTCTTCTATGCCCCTCTGTGAAACTTCATTTCTGTTAGTATTCTGGAGAAAGTAGGCTGCTGTACAGTCCACTGTAGCCACAAAGATGCTTTTTTGTTTGATTTACTAAGAAACATGTTGTAATTTCAAATATGGCTTGCTACTGGATCTGGAAGAGTTAAACAGGACTCTGCATACCTGTGAAGAGACTTAGGTAAAAGGCCATCAGCCTTCCTAATTAAGGCTTCTCATATAAGCACTGCCTGAAATCACCTCAGCTGCCTTTTCAAGCTTTCACCTGATTCTAATTAAGCTCCTTGGAACACTAACCCGGCTTCTTCCCCATGATTCATCTCATTAGGAAAAAAGGTATACAACTCACTTTTATGTGCTACTTTATATAGTGGCCATCTACTGGGGTTGGTGAAATTCGTCAACAGTGACTTTAACTGAACCAAAATTATTTCCTCAGAAATTAAGTGATCAACATGTTTAAGCAATTCCCTAGTGGAAAAGAATACTCCCCTACAGAAATTCATTGTATAATAACAGTGCCCACTCCACTTTACCTTTGGACAATTAACCATGTAAACAATTAAGATCACTGCTTCAATAGGCTAATGGCCTGGTTGAACAGTTATCAAAAACTATACTGTAGTTCTAACTCAGGTACTTCAGTCTTCCTGCAGAAGGCCTATGTTCCCAACACAAAATCAAGTATTTGGACCATACAGTCATCTGACCTGGAACACAGGCTGCCCTGGTAGGCTAATATACAACAAACATTTGCATTTTGAGGAGTAGTGTAGAAAAGTCTTCTTGAAGCTCAGAAGAATGGGAGCATCAAACTGTATTGTATCATGGAAATGACATATGCTTATTTTTTCCTGCTTCCTTGTGTGACTATGCAAACATTGGGAACAAGTTACATGCTATGATTCTATGATTCTATATATATTTATATATAAATTTTAATTCCTTAGAGACTTCTTGAACAATAACCATTTAGCCAGTTAAATCATAAAACATAATTACTTCCAGCTGTTGCAAAACAGGAAACTGTAGTCAATCTGAAGAAAAAAATTAAAGAAAACTTTTGGACCTTGTCAAAATACAATAATTTTCAGAGCTGAGCAAACACTATGCTTTAGCTTAATAGCTGAACAACAGGAACAAAAAATAAATTAGTTGGGCCAAGCTGAAATAGATCTTGCTTTTTCCATCAGTAAATTTATTTCTGGTATAATGAACATGGTATTGGACTCAGAAAAGTTTGCTTTCATACAAGAAAGAACATTTTAGACAAAAAGGATGCTGTAGTACTTTTCTTTCCTCATCACCTGTATAGAACATATGTTTTGAATCAGGGTAAGAGTAGATTGGAAGCAAAAACCTTTCACCTTGTTCCCAGTTCTAAGGAAGTTGTCCTAACTACCAGATGATGAAGCCATTCTCTCACTCTGACAAGGGAAATTAGCAGAACAGATTAGGAACAATCTACCCAAAGGTATGCAACAGCATCATTAGCAGATAGTGAGGACACTGCACAGAAAAAAAGATAAGTTCAAAAGACACAAGTGGAATTTCATGCATCCATTCATAAGTTGGCAGATAAACAGAAAACTATCAAGCCCCTTGGTGTGACACTTACTTTTACAAAAAATCTGAGTAGTCTCAGATGCCCTAAAATTCTGTTTATTTGGGATTAAACGGTTTGCCCACCAGGCTTCGATTGATTTACTAGCAAGTGAAAAAACTGTTTGGTTTTTCCATTAAAAAAGATGTAACAGATAAATCACCTTTCTCAGACTAATCTATTAATGACGGGGTAGCTGCGATACAGCTGACAGAATTTTTATAAACTTGTCAATGAACATCTTGGTTATAAACATCTTGGCTTATACCAGGTATTTAACAACCTGCCAGGAGCTCCTGATTACAAAGGAAACCAGCAAGCTTTTTAATTCTTATGTTCAAATACTCCTTGTCTTACTACTTCAGAAAGTGTCCTAAAGCAGAGATATTCCCCAGAGAAGAAATGGAGAATACCCACTCTTGAAGCAGATACTTTTCCTGCCTCTCTGAACAAAAGAAGAGTTGCTCTGAGACCCAAGTGTAGTGCAGGGCTGATAGTAGTGGAGATAATTATTTGTTCAACATACAGTATGCAGGACACATTCCAAACACTGTTACTCAAATGTATAGTACCATTATTGGAGACTAAATCTCCGGCTGTTTTGTATCTTCTGTGGCATAGTATGCTCCAACCGCCATTCTTCTTTCTTTGTTTTCCCATCTCTGCTTTGTACATACTTCTTTTTCAATTAACATGCTATTTCAGTGTAAAGTGCTGAATAAATTTAGAACAGATTATGACATGAGTTAAAATTATTTCTACTTTTTCTTATTATTAAATATTCCCTCCTAAGGAGAAAGTATGATAAACATTCTTGTATTTAAAAGGTATTTAAGAGCTTCTAGTGCAATTTAAAACTTTTTGTTCTAATTCTGAGTCAGTAACATGAAAAATGATGATGGTAGCTCTCACAAAGAAAGTAATTCCTGGCTTTTCTTAAGTATTGTGAATTCTACTGAACAGTGTAATAGATCTCCTGATAGCTGCTATACTTGAATGTGAATAATCACAAGTTGACAAACATACCTGTTCACAGTTAGACTCATCACTATGCAGCCTTCAGTATGAAGTAACAGTATAAATACCAATAGGTCAATTTTTTCTGCATGAAACCTTCCTGAAATCAAGATCAGATAGGAGCAGATGTGGTACGAGCCAAAACAAAATTCAAGTAACACTTGCTTTTGTTTTCACCTTCCCTCAAAATTCAAGTTTTAAACAGGGTGAGAGAACTATACTTCTTCAGTTTTATCAAAGCCAAAACCCTTTACTAATATGATTTGGTGGAAAAATACAGTGACCTGTTCAATCACACAGTATAAACAACTTCGCAACACAGTATCTTGTATGTAAGCAGAATTCAGTTTGTAAAATATTTGGTGCTTGTGCATAGGGAAATTTTTAGGAACAGGCATATATCTAGCTGCTGAGTATTTCTTTCTTCTTCATGAACAGGACTTCTGCATATCATGTTGGTTAAACTGGAATCTGAGCTTTTGGGACAAAAATAGTCTGGATATTGCATTAGACTTATGCTATTAGACTATTAGCAAAATAGTAAAGTGGGATAACCAGACCACAAATGAAAGCATCACAGAATTTTAACTTTAATCTTTATCTTAATTTCCTCGCCAGGGTAAGATTAATTAGCAAAACAAGAGTTATTGCAAGTACTGACATTTTGCAAGCACTAGCTTGGCTGAACACTGTGATCATGACTGAAAATCGTATTCAATTGCTACTTCAATGCCAGAAGCAGCAGAATAAAGCACTGCACTTTTGTAGGATAACTGTAGTGGGTATGTTTATGACTGGTAGAAACACCCAAGGCACAGGCAAGCTAGCTGCAATCCATTTGCTCACATACCCTTAAGAGGCTGGAGCTTAGAGTGCAGTATCTTTTAGGGTATTTGGATACAATCCATTACTGTTACTGTAACTATTGTTCTATTAAATTTTATTGTGGGTATGAATGCTGAGACTGAATATTCGTAACCTACCTACCATGCACATGCCATGAGTAGTTTAGAATTTTTAGTCTGTGTCCCCCTGTAAATAGCTCTCACTTAAGTACATACCAGTTTAACTATCCAATCTAGCCGTACAATTACCACCCTCAGCTGTGTGTTATTGTCTATACACACTACTATGTCTGTTAATATGTTACCATCACATTCTAAAAACAGTCTTCTCCCAAATTCAGCAAAATTCTGTAATTTTTCTGAAATCCTCAGTTTGAAAGAGCCATCAATACCTGCACCCCTTGCTTGTCTAATGATGAAAAATAAGGCAATAACAAAGAAATTTCTAAAAGTGGTTCTGGTTCTTATTGATACCTGACTGTATCTGAAATATTCTAATGAACTTTAAAGTGTTTCAAACTATTCTCGCATATTCATGGGGATGTCTGAACTGATAAGAGTATTTCCAAAAGTGGTTCTGGTTCTTATTGATACCTGACTGTATCTGAAATATTCTAATGAACTTTAAAGTGTTTCAAACTATTCTCGCATATTCATGGGGATGTCTGAACTGATAAGAGTATTTCCTCACTTTACAGTTTTTGAAAGGGCAACAGCAATGTAAGTAATTCAGAGATGCCAGATGAACAAGAGAAGATTTAGTTCACAATGGAACATGGAACAGACCTTCCAAGTGATTACATGGACCTCTTTGCTTACCTATCGTTGTCACTGCTGAACTAATTTGTGAAAAAACAACCTAGGTGATTTGCTACCCACACTTACTCTGAATCCACATTAAACCTTGAGTTTTATTGACTGTAATTTCAGGAACATATATACACAAACATTTGTAAGAAACTGTTATTTTGCATGGTTTTAATAGAATAGTTTTGGAGGGGGAAGTTCTAAAATAAACAGAAATTATTCGGATCTTTTGAGTTGAGAGCAGGCAAAGAAAAAAGTGTTTTTACAATTCCTTAAGCATGTCAATCCAACCAGAGGCTATGTTGCAAGGGAATAAATACTTAAGCTGTTCCCCAAGCCAAACATACTTTTCAGGTTTTTTCATTCTCTATCTTGTTATAACGTGACAGCCAAGAAATGCAAAGCAAGGATTTAAGGTGCCGGACTTAGTGCAATTCATAAAACATTTGCGTATAACTCTTCCATTATTTCCAAATAAACCCACCCCTGGGACACTACAAGGTAGACTTCTAACTTAAAACATGACTGCGTGCGATTCATGGAATCCACTGTTTCCTTTATGTTCATAAATAGGGAACTCAGATTTTTAGAGATGGAACCTGCAGTTCCAAACACAGTTAAAAAAATAGTAGCTATTTTGTGTTTTCTACAGCTAGTTTACACCAGTAGGTAATATACATCTAAAAAGACATGCATACATATAAGTATGTATGTATTTATACATATTTTATGTTTGATGTATTTATTAAAGTATAAATATATATATGACTACATATGTAAATAAAAGTCCTAGGGCAGACATCTGGCAAGAAAAATACAGCAATCCCTTGCTAGAAGCAGCTCTTTATTCATTTGTTCTATGAAAATGATGTATTTAACATGGCTATCTCTGCAAACCATGGTAGTTACAGTACCTCTGGGACAGAGGATTTTCTTACAGAAATAAATATACAGCAGTATGTATAATTTTTGAAACATTATCAAAGGCAAGATGTGCCGTTCTTCTCTCCGGCTTAGAGCTGATGTAGTCTATTCTGCCACAATGCAGTATGGGAAGGCAATCTCTTCCAATGAGGACCAGGCAAGATGTCAGCAGGGAAAGGGAAAATGCTATGAAGACTTTGTTGGTCTGAAAAATCTTACCACTGTTCATCATGTTGAGGCTTTTTTTCATTTTGCTGTGTATTTTGAAAGCTACAAGCATGAAACTTGGAAAAATGGGGAATCCTCAAAGTGCCTGGATAAAATCAGAGATTCATTTCCTCACAAACTGATGCCTGCAAACTGCAGGATTTACTCTCCTTTAATTTCCTACCCCATATGACTGATTTGTAATGCCTCATTGTTTAGCATACTTTTATATAATCTGTATATTATCTAGAACAGGGTTCAGCTGACAATGTAATTAAAGCAAATGTGCAGAAGTGAGGGAGAAATCTGATTAACTCACTGAGGTTCCGGTCTGAGCGATTATCAGCCAAGAACATAAAATTGCCACATTGCAGCTAGTATTTTGGAATCTCTAATTTACGGGAATCCCTGCAGCCATATCTGAAACTTAACAGCATTTGCTTCTGATTTAAAATATTCATTAGTTAATGCCTGTAAAAAAAGATAGCAAGAGCATTGTGTAAGTACTAAGCACTGCTATTACTTGAATATAAGTTTTTTTTAAAAATGTTAAAGATTATCATAATGAAAACTAAGAGGAATATCAGCATAGTATCTTTTCTTCTAGGAAGCAGGTCTTGTACCTGCTAAATCAAAGTACTTTGGGCAATACTGGTTGGAATATGTTCATGCCAAATACTTTGGTAGAGATTATTTTAATTTTTGTCATATGGAAATCAATGGAATGTTTTACTAATTTTAATATGAATCAAATCATCCTTCATGTTGAACAAATTTCCCAATCTCTCTCCTTAGCACAAGTAAAATATAGGTAAAAATTAATGCAACAAGTGATCTGATCCTGATCACTTATGTCTGTCTCATATTCCCACTCTATTTCTTTCACTCATCTCTATCACAAGAAGATTCATTGTTGGTTTCAAACAAATGTCAGCAGCTCTAAAAAATCTTCATTTCCATAACCTACAATACACCTGTAAAATATTCCAAAGATAAATAGAAGTGTTCAACTAAATACAATCCATTTTGTAGCAATAATAGCTACTTTCTCCCTGGCAGTCTTACAAACAGTTGAGATGCCTGATTGATTGATTTATTGATTTATTTATTTACTTATTTATTTATATTAAGAAGTCCTTCACTCGTCAAGCTTTGATCCTACTCTTTCCCTCTACTTTGTCCTTTGCACTCAGCTTAGTCTGTTGTGTGAATCATTCTTCATTTGCAGTCTGCTTATTCAGTGCATCGTTAAAGACACTGCAAGTCATTCTAAACCCAAAAGGAACATATGTCTCAAGTTTTGCTTTAAGAAGCAATATAACCATGCAGTGCTGTTGTATGTATAACGTACTGTCCTTTGGTAACCACAGCTCCGCAGGGTTTCTTTATATCCTCGGTTCCAAGTCTGTGGTGCCAAGAGTTGATCTAACCTGTGCAATTGTCTATAAGATGGTAATTTTTCTCATGATGGCACATAGCCTTTTATGATAAAAGGAATACGAAGTGTTAGTAGTGTCTAGGGTTGGAGCCGAGAATTTCAATGTTTTAACCCTGCTCCAAAGCAAAGCCTAGAAAAGCAGGTGGAGGTAAAAGGAAGTGGGATGCCTGAAGGGCAGCAGAAGTTATGAGTCATTTTCTCAAAAAATTGTTTCTTTATTTTGCCACTGCATTCAACTGCACTTCTGTGTAATCTGGATTATGCCAGATTCAGAAACTGCTGCTAGAGGAACTGAAATACTGTATCCTAGGCAAAAGTTTTGAAAAACCTTACAACACTTTCTCAAGCCTAGTGAAGCCTTAAAATCCACGTTAACAATTATAGACACTTCTCCAGTCAGACCTAGACTTTTAAATCCACAAAAATATACATACATTAAAATGAGAGAAATAATTGTATGAAAATAATGGAAAGAAGCCAGAAAGAGCTGATAAAAAACACCTATCCATTCTTTCCTTTTCCATTGTTTTCCAATTTTTTCCTCCTATCTTTTCATTCTTATATTAGTTTGGTTCCTGTTTCCATGTTCTAGGTTTATTTTGCATTTTTTCAGTTTCACCTGCCAAAATAAAATCAACCTCTTTCACCATGCTGACTACTGTTTCCCATAATTCCTGTGATATTGCATGAGTTTTTGAAGGTAACACTGAGAAGAAAGCAAGGATTTTGCCCAAATCTGGAATTTAACTTTTTTTCTGAGAATGACCAATATATCTATACACACACACTAGACAAAATCTTAAAACAACTGAATCAAAAATAATTCAGGTTTATGGCATCGGACATACTGCTTGCTTATTAGTGATTCAGTGGTTTCCAGTTGCTCAAAATTTTGCTTACAAAGTTGGATATAATTTCTTTTTTGCACTCACCTCTGGAGCCTGGGTTAAATGAGAAAGTAGCAGTGTTTCGGTAGATTAAAGGAGGCTGCTGCTGTCTGCCAGGTCTGAATCCAGAAGCCAGTTGGCAATGAAGTTTCAGCTCACCAGGACAAGAAATATCATGCAACCGCTACCGCTGCAACTCCAAGGCTAGCTGCAAGAGAAAGGGGGATTTATCATACATTGCTCCTCTCTGAATCCAAACTTCTACCTTCTAGAGGTCACTCATACTCTTCTCAGTGTTTTTGCTGTTGCTTAAAGGAAGAGTTAATCAGCCTGTCTAGATTGCTATATTATTTCTACTGTCATGTCAAGCTGATCTGCTTCACTTGCTTTTCCCAGATCTTCCCCATAAAAGTATATGTTTTAAACTACCATTTTCAGTTAGCTGAGAATAATAGCTAGTAATTTCAGTAAAAAAGGATATAGGAAGCACTGAACACAATCATTTTAGTGGGAAAAGGGAATGTCTACAAATACAGCGCTAAAAATTTCTCTGCAGAATTAAGGATACACAATCTTGCATTGTTGGTACAATGTTGCTCTTATACCCGTTGTGAAATGATTTGAGTTATGAGCAAAGATTTTGAGAATCAGAGAAAGCAATATCTGTTTAAAAGTATATATTGTAACTTAAGAAGAATCATAAAAGCCAGCAGGGGTACATCTCTAATACATAACAACTGATAAGATCCCACCATTCACTTTGAATGTTGCTCTTATACCACCTTTTCCTGCTTTCTGCTTCAGATACCAGAACATGGAGTCTGATCTAAAATCATACATATTTAGAGCACTAAAATGGCATATTTCTGAACCAGTCTAGAGAAACAGTTTCACAAGCTCTATGTTCTTCTGTGAACTCTCTACTTTGAAAACTTCTGATTACATCAATAATTTCTGTACATTATTACAGTGAATATCAAATGATAAGTAACAGCAAAAAGAATTACTTTCTCTTTTAATAGGTATTAATGAAAATCTGAGATCAAACATTGTAACAAACACTTCAAAATACGTGCAGAAGCTAAAAGGGATCCACGAAAAGCTGAAGTGGAAATACCAGTTTTATTAAAAAAAGCAATTAGGTAACTAATTTTTTTGTGATTATTTGATCATGCCTACTCAAGCAGAGTAATTTCTTATTCTGAAGGCATTTTAATGTTTGGTCAAGTTCAAAACTTATTTTCTGAGAAAATAATGGAGTAATGGCTAAATAATATTTCATAAGTTCAAACTTATTTTTAGGTTTCAGCATCAGGCCCAATGTGTTAAAGTGTGAAGAAATTGCAAGAATATCCTCTGTCTTTACCTGCTTACAGTCAAAAGTGGACTATATGAAGTAGGAGAGATGAAACAATGTTAAATTTTGAAAGGATGATAGGGAAAACCCCTAAATCGAATTTTCTAAAAATCAACTGATAAAATTTGGAAAACATTAATTTTGAAAACGTTCAAATAAAAATTATTTTGCAAGTGTCACCATTGTCTCAAAGAGAAATTTCAAGCTTCCATAATCAACTCCCTGGAAGATATATCAACAATGAATAATCATGTACAAAGCAGCACAGATTTAGTCTGCTACATTAAAAAAAAACCACCACTAGTAAAGTTGAGTGATATACTTTCTTTAAAGTAGAAGGACAGAGGAAATGGAAAAAAAAAATGATATCTGGAGGCTTCATGCTGTCTGGAAGTAAATTCAGAAAGAGAGATAGGCTATATGGAAAAGAATGAACTAAAAGATTAATGAAAGTTGAAAAAGATGAATATGTCAGATACAGCACATCACTCAGAAGGAGGAAGAACACAGAATAAATCTGCAAGTTTGAAAAATGATTACTGCACGGGTAGCAATGAAATGTAGATTGCACTACAGAGTAAGATTAAACAAAAAATTTTCAAACTACAATACATAAAAAAATAAGAGGTCAGGGAAGAAGTAGGAAAGGTTTTTAAGTGGTGCTAAGGAAATCTTTCTGACAAAGATAACCTTGTAAAAGAAACACCTCAAATAAGAAAAACCACAAAGAAAACACTAGAAGTATTACAGAGATGAAATTTGAGAAGACAAACACAGCCACTAGAATTAAGGTTAATCCTATTTTAATGTAGAAATAAATACAGCATCTTTGGTACTATTTTTTATAGAAATCAACATTCTGAAGCATCCTCTGATTAAATACTTTCTGCACCATGGCAAATAATAACCTGAATTTGTCCAATGACAACCACGGCTGTTCATATCTTTCTTAGATAAATTGAAGAAATAGCTTGAGTATGACAGGAATCATAGTACTTGCCTGGAGGGGGCGGAACACAACAATGCTGAAGGTAAAATTAATGGAGTTCTTATTAATCTCTTCAGTAAACATTGTTTGGAGGGGAAAAAAAAATAATCTGGAAGTGCCTCCTACTGAGGGAGAATCTGAGTATTTCAGGAGCTGCACAACTCGCTATATGCTGTAGCTTTTCCCTTTACTTATTATGAGGAGAGACAGCAAGAGAGAATACTAAAAATGGGCAGAAATTAGAGTAATCCTGAAGCTGCTCTAAATTATCCTGGAGGCCTTGGAGAAGGTAACTGTAGCTGTGTACCACCTTACATTGTACACAGTAAATACTAAAAATAATTCTGGAAGAAAAACAGTATCTGTCACCAGAAAAATACTGCCTGCGTCAAGTTCATCTAACCTTACTTCTAAAAGATGAAGATTAATGAATACTGAATAGAAGCAGTACATTAGAAGGGGCAAAATTATCTGTTAAATGGTATCAGTTGAAGACTGAAAAAAAAAAAAGCTATGATTGTGGTCAAATCCATTTTTCTTTGGTCTATTTTTTGTTGCTGATCATGGCTTAAGGAGGAGCCAATCTTACCTGCCCAACTATGTGTAACTGCTAGGTATCAAGGAGCTGCTCTTTAGTCACGTTGTTTGATAACACGTGTATGTCACATTGATAAGGAATATGAATATAATGCATGTTATAAATATTCAAGACAAGTTATACTCCTAAATATCTCTGAGAATGTAAAGTCTTTAAAGCCTATTTATTATTAAGCAAAAGTGTTTCTTGCCCATTCAACATTTTGGTCTTTGAATTCCACCGACAAGGAACCAAGCCTTGTAGAAAAACTCAACTCTAAACAAACCGGGCACAGTTTCATCTTTATGTGTGCATGTACACATATAAAACCACAATTGTGCATACCTTATTAGTATTTTCTAAGTCATTGAATATGAACATTATTCTTTCAGTTTAAATGCAAACTGTCTTTTAAAATTCACTTTTTAAAGATAAAGTAGAACACTAGATGAAGTGAATGGGATGGGACTCTGAAAATCAGATCCTGACTGTGTGGGTTCTCCCTTTTTCTACAGTAAAACCATGAAAAGGTTCATTGGATGGTGAGAAGTATACAAGTAAATACGATATTACTTCACCTACTCTGATAATCTTTCGCATTCATTGACTCATTTGCATGTCAACTTCTCATCAGAGCCCAAAGCACAAAAGTTAGAAGCGGTGTTCACAGGCCAATGAATTTAAGGAAGCCTTGATGATTACAATGGCATTCATCACAATTTTGAAAGGAAAGCTGTCTTTGTCTGACAATTGTCATAGCAGTGTTATATTACTGATTTCCGAAGCAGGAAAAAGACAGAAGAAAGTTCTCATGATCAGAATACTCAATGATCATATAATTCTTACAACAATATTTTGACAGAGGAGGAAAAAAGATCTTCTCACGCACAAGACAGACTAAAAAATGGTAAAAAACACATATATAACATATTAAAAACAGTAACTTGTTTAAATACTAGCATATTTATTATATTCAACACCTGGATCTGACACACCCTAGGCATAGATGTACTTAACCTGCAGTTATTCACTTGTTATATTTATTTGTAAATGTATCACCCAGGGAAAGGATACAAGGAAACAAAATTATCTTCACTTATATACTCTCCTACATCCAGAAAACCAGTTAAGTAAGACTAAATTAACAGATACCTGCCTGTACCAAATTAAACTGCAGCTATTTTTCAATCATATGAAGAAATACTTTCCAGCTACCTTTCCATCTTCCAGCTGATCATGGGAACAGCTTGGAACCACGTAAACGTTTAGTCCTAATTTCATAGGTAGTACAAGCATGACAGAGAGTATCACCTCAAGCAAACACTTGCTAATGAGGAGCATGCTTTGACTGCATTTCTCCAATTGCAAATCTGTGCTTAGTGATTTGAAGATTTCAGAATAGGAGGCACAGAACTGACAGACACTCCTGGTCCTTTCCAGATAGGATGCTGATTTCACTTATCTTTATCATAATGTTATGCTAGGCCTTTGATGTTATTTTGGTTACCCAACCAAAACCTCAGAAGAACACACCGCTACATCCACTGACAGTCTGCTTTCCTTCAAAAAGAATGCATTTCAAACCAGATAAATCCTATTTTTTTAAATTTTAGTTTTCTGTTTAGTAAGGCAAAAAGAATATACATGCACAAACTACATTAAAATAGTGTTCTTCCTATCTCTCTATATTTTCATAATGGAGCACAATTTGTCATTGAAATAATATGTAAAATGTTTATATATTTTTTCTCACTTCTTGTGTTTAGTATCCTACTCTTAAATAGAAGATTAGAACCATTCTATTTTGCACATGTTCCATCATAAAACATCACATTAATGTGCTGCCACCACAACACAGTATTAAAAAAAGGTGCCCCAAATAAGATATTTAATCAAATCTTCAAACTGGAATCCCAGCTTATGAGCAAAAAAATTAAGCTGTTTATTGAGCTACTGCTGAATGCTTGAACGTGACAGGAAGATGATACAAATCTGACCAGAGTATTCTAGCTGTGTGAACTTTAACTTTTTAATAACAGAATAACTGAGACAACATTTGCTTTGAAGCTTGGTAATAAGGATCTCTTAGTAGAGTTGGCATGCTGAACTGTTGTGAAATTTTTATGTTTCATTAATGTATTTAAATTAAATCTTCAAATTAATTTAAATTGAAGCTTCTTTCTATGAAATTCCTGTGTTTCACATTTACAACATAGAGACTTGCTGACCTTCAATCCATAGCAGATAGAAGATCCCACCCAGAAAATTCTGTGAGACTTCACGCATTCTGACTACTGATCTCACTAGAAAATGTCATCACAGTAAGATAATGTAGTACCTTAAAAGTGTAGGTAACAGGGCAGGAGATCTATTGAAATAATTATTTCAAAAGTATTTTGGGGGGTGGGGGTTGTATGGTTAAAGAAGGATAGAAATTGCCTGAGATTCCTTTGTTCTGCTGTCTTGAAAGGCTTAAGATTACAGACTGCAACTAGGTCACACGACACAAAAAAAATGGCACAGACTATTTTAGTGCCTTTTATTTTTCTCCACATTTCCCAATTGCAGCAGAACACTTATTCCCAGGCCTTGAAGAACAGAAGGCTAAAAAAGCTCTTGTGTTTCCAAGCTTTTATACGTGGAAGACAGCTTTTGCCTAAAGACCATGTACTTACACCAGCAAGGAAAATTAGAGACCTTTTTTCCTATAGATCTGTTGCCAAGTCCTTGACTAACAGAAGGCAGTCCTGCAGCGGTACCTCCTTTGACAACCGGACACAATAAAACAGAAGGCAATCACAACCATCTATTGTATAAGCTGACTTCATGTAAATCTCCTGACACACAACAGACATCTTTCTATTGATGGCTCGAGTAGACTATGTATCCCATAAAAACATCGTTCCATCAAAGGAAATTCCACCCTGTTGAATCTCACTACTTCCATTCCTAGAACAAAGCTCTCTTCATCCGTCATTTGTGGACGTGATATAAACGTCACAATCTAGTCCCATGGCCCATAGAAACAAGCACAAAAATACGCCTATCCCTTTGTGGTGTTGCTCTTTGCTTTCAAGATCACTCCCTCTGGAATCAACAGCCTCTCTTGATCACGTCTGTTTTAGTTTTCTAAGAAAGAAAGATAAGCACATTTCAAATGGGGACAAAAGGTTTTCTATGTACTAGAGGAATGATTATTAGAAGCCATTAAGTATTGGGATAAAGAGCATGTTATGCTGAGACAAACGACAGCTATTCATCCTATGTACACGTTTCAGAGTGCATAAACAGAAAGGTATTGCCTGCTTTGCAGTAAAACAATAGGTAAAAAAGACTTTTCACTCACAAATTTCAAAATAAAATTAAGGTAGAAAAGTTTGCAGGCTAGAAATATTTTACCTGACATCATATTACAAATTGGGGTTTTTGTGTGTTCTACAGAAATAAAAAACAAATCAAATTAATGCAGTAAGAATTCAGAAATCATTGGTATCTTCTGGTACTTTGAATTGATGCAAATTCTCAATGGAAACAAAGAAAGGTGAAACTTGTAGGAATTGATTTTACTCTATTTTGTGAACAGTTTGTTCTCCCTGAATAAAGCACAGCTTGCCACATTTGCACTCGGTCTCTACTGGTCCAGCTTTGCTGTGATATGGCAACCAGAACTTGAACTGGAAAAACCACTAGTGAGTAACAGTTTCAGAGACTGTTAGTTTACTGACAGCTTTGGTTCAAGGTACCACTGCCAGCACTAAAATGCAGGTCTTGATTTTCCAAGTCAGTGACTTCATTCTCTGTGGTGTAAAAAATTGGATTATATTTTGAAAAAAAGTATATAGATCACAAAATATAAAGCAGCTGCCCAAACATTTAAGTAATTTGAGATTTTGAATATGATTTAGTGAGTACTCATTTCCACTTATATTGTTTAAATTCTGACCATCGAAGAAATCAAGGACAGTCAGTGTTTTATATAACCTAATTCTAACAGCCCTTTACACAACCAGCTCCTAATACAAGAACAGAACAACTCCTGGTAAAAGACTCATCTGTGGACTCCAAGCATTTTCTGCCCTAAGTGTGTTAACTGAGAGAACGTTTCTTCAGTGATACAGAAGAAAAATGAAAAAACAAGAGAGGAAAATATCTTTTGCTGACTTTAAACAAATTAGGTTTTTTAAGGGCAGGGTAATCATGCACTTGAAATTGAATTTTCATTATAACTGTTTCCCATTCAGTAGTCTTGTGCTACTGCACTGGCAGCAAGGAAAGTACCACAATTACTTAACTAAGCTGATCTGCACTCAAGAAAAGTTAAGAGGTAGAGTATACCATCTGGGCATTTGATCGCATCCACACTGTGCTGTTGATTGTCTAAACCAATAACTATTTCTCCACATACGAACGCTAAACAGGTGCCTCTTGCTGACACTTGTTTTCCTTCCCATGAGTATTATAACACTCTCCTGCATGACAGAATTATGATAAAGAATGAATGCCAAATATCACAATCAGTATCAATGTAAATATCCTGAATATATAATAGAGCTCTGAATATGGCTAAGGAAATGCACAGTAGTTATCACTTACAGATGAGTGATGGACTTTGAGAAATTGAGAGTTCATTTAATGTAACTGCAACAGTACCTCTAATTTATAGGACAAATTTTAAGCTCCTTAGGCATTATGCCATAGAGACACCTGTTGTCAGTACATTCAAATACTACAGGAAAAGATTTTCCAAGCAGATCATAACATGTTGATGAGTGTAACAAAGATCAGGAGCCTGGGCATTTGAATGCTGAAAAAATGGAGATTATATGTGAAGATAAAGAAAGTCTAAACCACAAGGACTGTGGTGGTATTAATGAAGAAACTAAGCACTTAGGCGTACTTGGGAGACAACTAACATAGCTGCTAATTGCCCTAGTCCAGTAACTGTTCGGTTGTTGGTATTGACTTTGACATTCCTTTTTTAGCATGACTCCTATTGACACTAATCCTCATTATGTTTAATCCATGCTGTTCCAAAAAAGGCTGTGATAAATAACAATTTTCAACATTGCCAATGCTTTTTTACACACCGAACTTTTGTTCTCTTCCAAGAGGAAAAGTGACTACGTCACTTCCAACTGAGAAGGGAGACAGGGATGGGGGGAAACCGATTTTGTAGATTTTTGTCCACTGATAACCAAATATATAGTGGGTTTTCACAACAGCAAAACTAAATTTAGAAATGTTGCTATTTATATTCTGAGGACAAGTGTGAGAATGACAAAGAAATTAAATGAACCATCAGAAGAGTTGATTCACAGAAGAAAATCTGGTAACACTTTTGCCTTCTGCCTGTCTCAGACCCCAAATAACTCTGCTTATAAAAATGGATGTTCTCCATTGAGTCACATATTTCCAGTTCTGACAGCTTGCTTCTCCTCCACTAGATCAGGTTCAGACAACAGAAATGCTTTTCAATATTGCTAGGGACAGCAGCCTGGCAATGCTATTTTCACCTACATGTGATAAATGACATTTTCTACACGGAGTTCTTTCTTTTAAGTCGAGGAAAATGCAACAGTTTGAGGTGAAAAAAAGATATGTAGCTATATACCACAATTTTATGTCTGAGTCTAGTATTAAGAATTAAAGACATTACTGTCACATAAAAAAAAATGACAAAAATAAATGTACATGGGATTTGGTGAGAAATAGCAGGTGAGAGCCCTGTTGTCTACAGAGGAAAAAACATGGCTAGCTACTTACTCTTGCTGGTTTGTAATTCTAAACACAGTCCTCTTAATGGAGGTGATGACTTGCTAGATAACCACAAGCTGAGGCTGCACATTTAGGCTCCTGTCTGACAGTGCAGACTTATCCTTATAGAAATAAGACACTTCGTGTTTCTGATGACTTTGAAGGCCAAAGGACCTTTTTACACAGTTCTAACACACTGAATCAACTTCTGAAAGGAAACAGCATAAGGGAAGATGTGAAACTTTTGAAGGGATTGCTGAACACATACAGATGATATAAGATTTCAGTAGACAATGTCTACATGTGAACATTACTATAGGCAAGATGGAAAAGAACTGTGACATAGATTATGAAAAGTGATTAGGAAACTGCCTAATCTAGCAAATCTTCACGACTATTGGTCCGGGCAACAGACAATTCATCTCAATGGGACACAATGCAGCAAGGTGCCTCCTATTCTCAAGGAAAGCTGATACCCAAAGTTTAATCCAAAACTGCCTCAGGGTATAGTTACAATGACTCCAGGATTTGCAGATTTGTTCATTTAGTCAGGTTCTTCTTACTGTTAATCTCTAGCAGCAGATTTACTAGCTCCTCTTTCTCCCCTGGTTCACGTACATAGTTTGATCGTATGCACACATGGAGTGGTACTTTGTCTCTGGTTTTCACTTGCTGTAAACAGGAGTGTGAACACAAACAGCCCTGGTTTCTATTCCAGAACTTGTCTGACACACTTACTCACAAAGCAACGTTACTAAGACCAGCCTTCTTATCTAACAAAGCTCTGATGGTTAGAGATGGCAATAAGGCAGCGGTAAGTGTTGACTTCCTATCCTGATGTGTAGCATAGACCTCCCTGTTCATCACTTCATAATTGTCAATGAATTCAAACTCACAGCAGCCTTTTGTAGTACTAGATACACGCTATTTTTTCTTTAAAATTACACAGGTTTTATTAATGGAAAATGTTTTCTAATACAACTGACACGTCAGAAGTTTCAGCTTGATATTTTTTAAGTTTTGGTTTAAAATAGGGACATCTCTCAGAAGACGTTTTATTTTCTCATTTAATTAGATGGTATCTCTTACAGTGTAGAAGCAATATAGGGTGCAAAGATCAAAGCATCAATTTACAGCTGGAAAACATCTGTGGCTACTTTCTGTAACAAGTACAACATACTTAATCACTTTCTCTTCCCTCACACTTTATAGGCCATAAATAAAGCTAGATTTCTGTAACCAGTAGGACACTAGACTACGCTTGGACCTTTCGGTGAGTGAAGACACAAGGTGTCTATGGTTCTTTTTAAGAAAATAAATAGCCACAACTAAAATATGCCCCAGAAATCTAGTATCAGTTTTTCTGTATGTGAGCTACAGAAGACAATCATGTGGGGGAGGAAGATGGAAAAACAGCAAGTTCATTACCCACCCACTTCAAAATTGCACAGACTCCAGCCATTAGCCATCTGGTCTTTAGAAAATATTTATACTTACTGTGACAATTATTGAGATCATAAAGCATATTTTAGCATTCAGATATATTTGTCCTGGTTGCTCTCTAATAATTTCATTGCTTACAGTAAACCTCTCTAAATATATTCGTAAATGATACTCTGCTGCTGATATCGTGGTAAACTGTCATTGATGCCATACTGAGTTTATGCAGATGCTGGTAAAAATGCAAAGCCATCTTCAATTATTCAGAAAGGTCATTTCAGAATATTTTGTGTGGGTTTCTGTAAAATTGTTCCTTGCTAGTGTTGAGTTACATATGCATTCAAATGTATAATAAGGAATGCTAGTATTTTATGATAATATAATAATAATGCAGAACTACTTTTTACTTGTAACTTCTATTTATACACAGGAGATTATACATTATTATACATAATACCCTTTAAAAACAGGTTGGTTTAGTTTTGAATTATCATTTTGAAGATATCAAATGGTTACCATTACTCTGCTAAATAATTTCCAACACTGTTTTTGTCAACAGCAGCAACACCATGATCACTAGTATAGCTGTAACACCAGAGGCTTTGTTTTATCATGCTGCTGACTAATCCTGCTCTGAGTTAGTATAAAGTACTGATAACTATAATAAAGAACTGGTCTGTCTAAACCTCATAATTTTGATATAACTGATAGTGGCTAAATATCCAAAGTAAACAGAGATTTGCAGAACTTTGCTGTGAAAAAAATGAAGGTGAGTCAATTGAGGAACATTTTTCTTAAACAAATCCACTATTCCCAGGCCTGTGTCATATACATTGTTCCTATTAAGAACAGTTATTCCATGTGGATAAAGACTGACAAGGACTTCAAAATCAGCCATATCACATTTTGGAAAGAATTGCTTTGCCAAACTTTGCCCAAGACCTCCCCTATTTTAGTTAGAAAACTAAAATAAGGTCTCCAGAATGTTCTGTACTGAGCACAGGCTGGCTCCTCCCCTCTATGTACGCTCAACATTTCACAGCACAACAGGGGCAACTGGAGGTAGAAAAAAGAGGACGCACCAAGGTCTCCGTCTAACCAAATGCCTTTGCTCACTCATCCGGCATTTGATTGCTGCTTCACCAAGGGCCTGCTGATACACAGATTCTACACTGGTGGATGCGAGCGAAAAGGACAGGGCCAACATCTCTCACCAGTCCCACTGCGTGGAGAATGACAGGGACCACTTCTTTTTTCCAGCGTACAGAACGTTTGAACATATTCTTTTTAGTCATAATGGCCATATTGTGTTAAAAACCTCACTGTTGGCTGATTAATTTTTAAATTCACCACTCATGCCAGGGCACTTGACTTCTAACAGACTTCAGTTTTTGCCAGAGAACATTGGTGCCATACAGTACTACATTGACGGAGGTCACTTTATCACTCTTTTCTTATTCCTATTCCTGTATCATTGTTTCTACACACTATCTTTTTCAACCAAAACAGGGAACATGTCAGGGAGTCCAGGAAGGATTTTCTAAACAGATTTTACCTTAGTTAAATGAGTTCCGTGATACAAGTAGCACAGTTGCATTAATTCCTTGGATAGTGACAAACTAAGACAAACAATATGTGCAAAACTAAATTTTTGTCTAAGAAACAAAAGCTTAAATTTGAATATATCCTGTAAGGAAAAGATTTCAAGGTGTATAACTGCCTAAAAGGGAAAAAAATATATTTATTTTATCTGCTTTCTTTGATGTATTAAAAAGTTAGGGAACACTAGAGAAATTTTCTGTTTAACTTCTCTAATTTGAAGACAGCAATGGTGATTCTGTTTTTTTGGGAGTGGGTTGGTTTTTTTCACTTTGGTTGCGTGTTTTTTACTTTAAGGATCCCTTATGAGCATAATATCTCTGTCCTCAGTGGAGTTAACCTAAAGATGGGGCTGTCAATTTGACTCTTCCGCAGAATCTCAGTGTAAAGCTTTTGTTTCGTGCTGTATGTAGACTAACCCTTAGATGGAGACCTTATGGCAAACACACACACAGATCTGGCGAGGCAGTGTATTACAATGTTTACTTTGCATAAATGTGTAACTTTCTGAACTAACACACTTTCAGAAATTACTTTTGATGAACTGAACACTGATTCTGAAAGTTGTTTTTTTAAAGTGTTGTATAATCATCATCAACTGTATATAACGCTTCACAGTTTTCCAATTCTGTTGTTCTTCAGCTTAACAGGGAGTCTTGTAAACCAGGTAACTCTCTAAATGTGAAATATCGTCTCATAGACATTCTTTCACACAATAATTCCTCTAATTTTTAGCTACTCTCTCAGTATATTCTAATACAGGGTCCATCTCTTACTTATTCCCCTGTAAAGATAGAATCACTGTACTGAAGTATTAATTTGCTCAAGGTTTATGCTTGTCAAAACAAAAGCGCAGTTTGCCAGTCTGCATACCTAACATAATCAGGTATGTCTCTGAGGGAGTATGCAAAAAGAAGCTGGTAAAAAGAAGCTGGAAAATGGCTGGACTATTACTGCTATATCTGTGGGAAGAGGGTACTATTGCATACTGTGGTTAGATCCAGTGCCTGCCCATCCAGTCCATGGACATGAAGTTTCAAATAGTTTGGTTAACTAGCTCATTATTACTAACGGTGGGTACCTGGGGAATGGCTACTATGTGCTGCAAGGGAAAGTACTCCTTTATGGCTCCCTGTTCCAGTTGCAGCTTTATCCAATGCATTGATCTCTTGTAATATCTAAGAGCTAGGTTAATAGCAAGCCTTTTATTCGGAGTCTGGCAGGAATTATTCCCCTATGAAAAAACTTTTAAATTTCAGTGTAGGTTTTTGGTCATATTCCACTTAATTTTTTTTTAACTGCAGTTGGGGTTTAAATTTCATTTTCTGTGTCTTTGTCTTTCAGTACAGGTGGTGGATTTAAACACAGTCTGTAAGAAAATAATTGTTAGTGCAGAGATTAACAAATTCTCAGGGAAGAAGGTTTGAATGATATATAAAATTAGAAAATAAGACAGTGACTATCATACTTCAAATAAGAGAGTCTTCATATAACCAAATAACCTGGGACTAAGGTGCGTTCCCACATATTTATGACTAATATTTATTATCAAGATTTCAGTTAGTTCTAACTAGAATATAGACTGGAAGCCTTTAGCAACTGTTGAACAAGCCTACAAATCAGTTCAGTAAGGGTTTTGATTATCTAGACATTTATGGCATATTAGTGTAGAAAAGACAGCCAAAGGCTGCAGTGACGGTAGGGGCTCTTCAACAGCTACATACGCGGCAGGTTCATCCATGTCCCCCAAACAGATATACCTGCTGACCACGTGGCTGCTCATGAAGGTTTGACCACCTCTGTCACCTTACTGGTGCGTCCCATGATTAACTCCTGCTGCTATAACAGAAAAAAGTCCACAAGTGTGCTCAACGTTTTGGGATTTCATGAACTTGAGAGACTTGTAGAAAGAGGAAAACAGGTCAAAAACTCATGACTTAGGCAAAAGAGAGTATTTACATCATTGCTTGCAATATCACTGGATATGTACTTTCTACGTGCAGACAAGCACGTGCTTTTTGCTCACCCTTAAAAACATCAAGAAAGTTGGCTTAGACTTCTGTATTTAGACATAACTATGCAACCCTGTTTTTTCAGCTGTGGTAGTTCCATAAGAATTACTGCCAATAAATATAACTTAGTGTTCACAAATTTTGCTAGGCATTTTGTTCAAGTGATAGACTACATTTAAGTTGTCTATTAAGATAATTATGTGAAGTGCTGATATATTCAAGCTTGAGGAAGATACTATATATATATATTACATAGATATATATATATATGAGTGAGGGAGTATTATTTGTTAAACTCTGTTTAGCACTGTTAAGCTAAGTGAGAATACAGGAGATGCTTTCCCACTTACTACTGACTCAGTATTTAATTTTAAATTATTATTGGCCAAAATAATGCAAGCAGCAAAAACGGAACCAAAAATTCCTACGTGACTGAAGCAAACTCCTTTCCAGGCAAGGTGGAAGAACTGAGTACTGCTGCCTCAGAATAGCCATTAGAGCCTGCTTTGTGGAAGTGGAAGGTGGCATGATTTACTTCAGGTGGAAAAAAGAATTAAACGCTGCCAGTCTGTTTTAACCATTTAACTGCTTGATGAAAGCATTCATATCTTTGTTTCTGGCTATCTTTTAAAAGAAAGCAGTGGTCATCCACAATTATGTAGAAAACTGCTCACAAAGTGAAGCAGGATTAAGCCCTTTAGATAAAATTAGAGGAGAAAAGCTGTGATTCAGCTCAGACCTTAGCTTAATCGCAGACTTGAGCTCTTCTTTTACAGAGATGTTTGTAGGCATGTGCAGAATAACAGCTTCTTGTACTTAATAGAGAAAGCTGAGAATCTACGGCACTCAATGTGTCTCCAGAATCAGGCTCAATCTGAACAGAAGGGAAAAATTTGGGGTATGGAGGGATTAAAAATTAAAATTTTTGACTTAGATACTGAAGTTGTTCTTGAAACTCTGGAATACATCCTGTTTTTTCAGAAAAACTCTGTTACAATATGGGCAAATTGGTAATTCCAAGGATCCTTGTAGTAGTTTCCATTCCCAAACCACAGACAATATCTGAATTATTTAGAGTAGGTGAAATAGTTTTATTTAAAAAAAACAGAAAAAAAAACCAAACAAAAAAAACCACTAGGAGGTGGTTGTAATTTTTTATACATAACTGCAAATGTTCTGCTGAGCACGTTTTTATTCAGCACAGAGAATGCAAAACCTAAAGCATTAAAATCCCCCACTATGATCAGATATTTGCAATAGGTAGTGCCTCAAGTGCTTCCACAGCTATCTTACAAGCTTTCTCATCTTCATGTGCAAACTACAAACTAGATTTTGTGTTGAGTAAAAGCCTACATTTTGCAACTTGATTTTGCAAAAATGAAAACACAGTTTAATGAAAAAAACCCAACCCAAACAACTATAAGTATCCTCTAGCAATAATTCTACAGCTAATCCAAAGGCATTGACCACTATTATTGACTCCACTGAGTTTTGAATCAGACATCTAATAGGTCTTTTTCTCCTCCAGTGTAAACAGAAACAGAATTTGCCTCCTGGTGCCTGCTTTGCGTGTCTGTCATTCTTCAATAAAGAATTAAAAATCCAGACGGTAAACTAATTAAACTGTCTTAGAAAAAATATGAATAAAAAAGTAAAATGCTTTTTTTGGTGTTTATGTTTGTATTATACATTCTGAACAGGCTCTTGGAGTATGTGCCAGTCATAAAATGTAATCCTGGGAGGGTAGACTGGTAAATGATTTCTACTTATTTGCACTTGTTTCAAAGGTGACTCCATCACCACTATCTGAAAGACACTCTGCCCCTCAGTAACAAATGATTAGAGCTAAATGAATCCCAGAGGTTTGCTACTAATGCAGAACAAAGGCATAAGAATGAGAGCTGTGGTTCAAGATCTATTTTTTATACCAGCATAATTTTTTGCTTCGCTGATCTATCACTAAACAACAGCTGCTGGGGTAGTGACTTACTGCACTGTCGGAATGCTACCAAATCCTTTAGTGACCGGTCGCATGTGTTTGCCTTAGGCCTTCAAAAAAGTCAGAAACTTGTGAAGAAGGACTGGCAGGTTAATGTCACCTTATTTCTGCAAAGGGTTTGAAGATGCTAGACACACTGGAATGACAGCCTGCAGGAAGTCTGAATTTCTAAAGGACTTCTATTGTGATCTAAGCATACGTGGCCAACTTCTGTTGAAAGTGTAGGTGCTAGGAGGAAAAGAAAAGTGAGTCAAATTCAAACAATTTGGGTTTTTATACGTACTGTCTTAGAAATTAAACTTGCTATATTTATAAGCTGCTGGGGTGTTCTTCCCAATTATCAAAGACCTATTTTCTAATTTCTGTGTGCTTGAAATAGCCTTCGTATCACTTTCTAGGCAAAAAGTATCATAAAAATGGTAGCATATAAACCATTTATAACTGTAGAAAAAACAGATTTTTCTTATGTTAGATTCTGTCAGAGGTCTGTATACAACAAGATTAAAGCAAAAGAAACAATGTGGATCTTCTTCCTTTCCACTGAAACTCAGCATTCTTTTAATCAATAATCACCTTTTTGAAGGTGATTATTAATTCTGTAGAAAATGTAAGACAATTGTAACCCCAAAGTACAAGAAGGGTATTATTAAGTAACTTTAAGAAGTTATAAGAAATTGCACCTTTTTTTTAAGAAAGTGACCGTAATGAGTTTTGTAGTTCACATGTGACAATAAACTACAAAAATATTAACTGTGCACTAAGTATCCATGTATAACGCCAAACTAATAAAATGCAATAATTATAGATGGCAGGAGATGCAGGAGCCCTTACTCTTCCCTATAAAAGTAAAGTTGTAATAGAAACAGAAGGTAGCTTTTGCAAAGACTGTAAAACACACAGTTTTGTTTCCTCTACAGTATTAGATAAACCCATTGATGAGTCAGAGGGGTAAACATTTATGAATTTGTACGTCCTTAAGGATATAAAATAATTCTGTTCTTCATTACTTCTTTTGCCCCCACCACATCCTTTTATCTTTCTTTCTGATATTGAGGGAATTTCTTCCTGTTTTTAAATATTCTTATAATTTAAGTGCATTGACCTGATATTGAAGAACATACTGCATCCAGTTTTGCTTGGAGATGTATTTCACACTACTGAATGGACAGCTGAGCTGTATTTGATCCTATTTCTATGTATAATGGAAGGAACTAGTTGATCTCTTGAAGCCCCTTGCTCTCAGGGCTGTAATAGCACTAATAGGCCTTAATAGCCCTGAACAACCAAACTGCCCATAGGCTCCATTTAAGCTCAGTCTTGGGCTATCAATTCCTGCCTGAGCTATTCTGAGGAGTGCTAGGCTCTAGGTCAGCCGGGGCAACGTCTGTATCTGGCTATGGAGCCTGTTGATCCAGATCCCGACCTGCATACTGACTTCCTGGTTTTATCTGGAACCTGTCTCATCCCTGTGGATCTGGCTGGTGATCACTTGGCTGTGCCTTGCCCTGGTAACCACCACTGGGCCTGCTCTGTCACCTGCAGATTGACTTCGCAGCTTGACCTTGACCTCAGGCCTGCCTTGTCAAAACAAGCCTGCCTGAGACCTGGAGTCTGTGAAAGTCCAAGTGACCATTCGCAGGTCAGCCCTGCTCACATCGATTTCAGATCTATCTACAGAAAATTACAGAAATCTATCTACAGAAGATACAGAAACGTAAAGTGCTGTTAACTAAAAAGATCTCCAGTAGGAGGAGTACTGCAGATTTGGCAACAGTTGTTTGTTTCGCTATGGAGAACCACAATGAAACACGCCAGGAGATTAAAACAACCAAATGAGAGAACACAGAAATCTGGCAGTACCTTACATTTGCTGATTCCTGCTCTTGGATGAATACAAATTGATTTGGAACCACATGAAAAACTGGGACAGACAAAGTGATGAATGAGTGATGGAAGAACCATCCCTGCAGAGGAAGGATGAGTTTGGCAGCCTGAGTACTTCAATTTCCCCATGTTCTAACAAGTCCAGGTTGTGTTGTTCTGAGTGACAATGTGCACAGATGTGTAGCTCTGAAAATTAACAGTGTACGAAGAACTGTGAAGTTCAAGTTGAAAGCTCAGAATGTTTTCATGTTACAGTTCACCTCAACACATGAAGCACCCCCAAAGACACCAGTAGCGCTTGACATATTATGCAAAATGTATCTAGAAAAAATCAAATTTCAGTCTTGCAACTGCTCTGATAGAAGAAAGCTTATTCCAGTCAAAAAGAGCCGTGTCTGTGCAATAGTAGCACTCCAAATATGATTTCTGAGACACAAAAAGCTATGAGAAAAAGAGATTGTGAGTATGCCATGTATGAATGATTTCTTTCTCTTTGACTTGCGAAGTCCCAAGGCAGAGGATGTTAAGACTCGGTTTGTAACTGAACTTCCTTTCTCAAATACAGCACTTACAAACGTTTGTTCAACTTAGACTCAATAAATGCATTAAAATTGGCATTTAAAAATTTGTTTATCCATATTCCTACAATCTCAACTTATCCAATTATCGTATGAATGCTTTCAAGTCCCTATAGAACATCTGCAAGCAGTACAAAAAGCAGTGACTATGTCTCAGTAGTCATGAGTTGTAAAAGCTCCTACAACCAAACACTAAGCTATCTCTTTAGAGAGTGGTAAGGATAAGAAGATGATACAGTTTTTAAAAAACTTTCACAATGGCTAGGTTACTTCGTCTCTCAGACACTACTGATTCTTACTTTTTACAACCTAATGTTGACTACCAAGGAAAGTCAACAAAGCTTGTACAACAATGCCTATGTTTTGTTTATAGATATGCAGCAACTCCAGAAGAAATGGAGTGATGCAAGAATGACTGTAGAATGAGTAGGAAAATTGAACTTTTTTTCTTTCAAATTTCTCATCACTTTACTGTTTTTCCATTTGAACTCTGGTAAGCTGCATACAAAATCAAACCCTTTTTGGCCTTGCTTACTATGAAGAGCAATTTCCTTAAGACATAAAAGGTAATAATAAAAGCTATTTCAAACACATCAGAAGCAGAAAGCCTGTCAGAGTTGGTAAGCATAGCAGATGATCAAGGAGTGAAAAGAGAACTCAAGGAAGGTTAAGATCACAACAGAAAAGCTAAATGGACTCTTTCCATCAACGCTCACTATGAAGGAGGTTAGGGGGGATTCTTGACATCAGGGCCATTCTTTAAAAATTATGAGTTCTGGATTTGCCTCAATTTGAAGTGTCAATAAAAGAATTTAAAAAAAAAAGATTATAAAGTCATCAAAAATTGACAGTACAAGAAACTATTCATCTAAAAGTTCTCAGGGAATTAAATATGAAATTGCTGAACTCCTAGGATGCTGTGTTATCTATCAGCTACATCATCTCCAGCTGAACAGAAGGCGGTAAGTGCAACATTCATTTTTAAAATGGGACCCAGGGATGATTTCATGAGCACAGATGAGCAAGTCTGACCTCTACACTAAGTAAATCTGTAGAAATCTGAATAAAGAATAGAAAGGAAATGGATAAATACAATATATGGGCATACAGTGAACCCAGCTTTATTGATCTATTCTGTTCCCTTGAGGGACTGCAGGGGCAGCTACAGAAGGGTGATCCAGAGGACTATTTTTAAAGTGAGGGTTTTTTTTTTTAACAAGATCCCTTTCCAAAGGCTCAGCAGAGAACAGATATGGCAAAGGATAAAGAAGAATTTTCTTTTAAGGACTATTGACAGTTTGAAAGATGGGATATTATGGATAAGAAGAAGGACTTGTTATCATAAAAGGAAAGGTACCAATGAGATTATAGAAGGATTTGTGGTAAGACATATAATGTTCAAAATATGTGACCCAGAAGAAGAACAGAATGATGCAGTAAGAAAGTTTGCTGATTACAGAGAATTATTCAGGATAATGAAATATAACCATAGTAGGAAAAGCATTTAAAGAACTTCACAATACTCAGGTATTAAAATAGCAAATGAAATTAAATAATGACAAATGCAAAGAAATGCCAATGGAAAAGAATAAGCACCACGATATACTTATTTTCACTAGCTATTTAAAGTCTGGAGACAGAACTGCATTTCATTTAGGATTGTTTTTTCAGTAGGTTCAAATCAGAACAGAATTGTTCAGAAAGGTAAGCAGAGCATTAAAAATACCTGAAAACAAAAAACATTACTATGTCACTACAGAAATTAGTCACAATCCAACAATTTTGGTCACTACTGCTTAAAATATAAAGTAGAACCCAAAAAAGGTATAGAGAGGCTGACATTACTGAGAAGAGCTATGAGACAGCATCTATACAAGAATTAAAAAGAGAAGTGAGACTAAAACTCTTCGTATGGGAAAAGAAACCTCCCAAATAGTCTGTGATAAAGATTTATCACAACATGGGTATTTTGAAAAATCTATTATAACACAAATGATTGAAGGAGTACTCATTAAATTCCTAAGGAGCAAAAAATATATAGTATAACAAAATTATATTTAAAAAAAAGAGTATTTTCTTATGCGGTCAGAATTATAGAAGTCACTGCCAAAGGTACAATGGACAGCAAAATAAAAACAGACTACTCTAATTTACCATTGGTTCATCATCTGTTATGAAGCACAATGGTTCTGAAGCTACAACCAATTCTAGAGGTATTTAAACATATGACTTTTAGAAATTATAGGCCTGTATAAAAGGAAAGGCCATATTTCATCTGCCCTATGCCGTAGATGTGCTACTGGTCAGAACTGCAAACAGGATACTAGGTCAAACAGACCTTTGGTTTGACATGGTCTTATTTTTATACTCCCCAAAGCCAACAAATACTAATACCATCTCTGAAGTTCATTCATGCTTACAACCAACTGTAATTTGGATTAATGTTTTTGTCATTGTCTTACAAGAGTAAAAAACAAACATTAACATGTTAAAAATCCTACTCCAGTTGCTTCTTGTCTTAGTAAGGAAATGTTTTCTCTCTTACTAGGTTACAAGATTTGCCTGCCCCTGTTTTCTCAATCTTGAAAGTTCTTTACAAACTATTAATTTGCTGGTGTGTAAGTGGAAAGACACAGTCTGTACTTTCATACAGATAAAGAACTCTAAATTTCCAGATTGCTGGTAGAGTATTGAAGTAACCACCATTATGTTGGGGAAAAAATTTGCATTTTTCAGTGATTTTATAGTGTTGGACTAGAAGAAGTAACTGTAACCTGTTATGCATTCCACAAAAATGCAACTGCAAATAAGAAAACCAAAGTTATCAAAACTTTCACAGGATGGTTGCCAGTTTGTTATTGACTAGAATTCATTAGTTTTCTCCACGTCAAAGTGTCCATGACAGCAAGTTACTGAAATTACAGAATATGTGTCTGCAAGTATGCGCAAGCTGTTTGTTTTATTCTGGAAATGAATCCTTGCTATAGAATTCATTGAAATGCAATTAGTGAACAGCATGCATGCTTCAGGGAAAGTCAGGGGGGTTTGCCACTGGTTTCTTTTGGGCCAACATTCCTTGCGTTTTGCAAACGCTGTCCGTCTTTACTCCAGAGACAGTTTTTATAGAGTATTTATGTTTTTTAAAGCTATTTATTAATTTCTATATTGAAGCTTTTTCCCCTATAAAGTGTATTTATGCCTCATTATCTTCAACTGACATTTGTTCTTGCTAAAGTTCCCTTCCCTTTTGCCCTATCTAGACTGTATACAGGGAAATGTTAAAGATTTTTCTTTAAATTACAGTTCTGTAGCTCTTTTGATTGCCCTCTGAGTTTCACTACAATCACTGGCAGCTGTGCATGAAATCACACTGCTGAGTAAAACATGGTGGCTTCCTCATAAAAGAATTCTTGATTACATTTCTTTTACATTTTTATTTATATGTGAGATAGAAGATGAGGAACAGAATGCCAGTCAGCTAGCTGCATGCTGATTGGCAGGTGATATTCCCATACCACTGAGCAGCACCTGTGCCAGCACCATGTTTACCACAAATCAAGTCTTCGATGAAAATTAATTACCCTACCTAAACCTTGGAAAGGCCAAGTGACACTGATTGGGAAATCAAAGCACTAGCTGAAATGTTACCTGCTCCCTTCTCTGAAGGCACACAGCTTTCTCATTATTCCATTTTTCAGTTTTAGGACAGTTTGTTGGATTTCACACTCAGCCTCAGCTGCAAAGTAGGAGCTGTATGTGATAAAATCTGCACATCACAACTTTGTGGTACAACTGTTTAATACTGTTTGTTTACTGCTATTCATAGAATAAACTTAAACTATTGTAGACTTAATATGATTTTAAGCAAATCATATTAAATTATGCCAGCAATTCACTTCTATCTTCTGAAAACTCAGCGAAAATTGGGTCACTTCCACTGACCGACATCTGAATCTTTACACTAGAGGCAACTCATTTAGCTACGATCGTATCCTTCACTGAACACCAGCATTTCAGATCACATTCAAATGCAGCAGTATTTCCTGATTTTTCTTGAGCCCTTAGGAGATAATGCAAACAAAAAGCAAGCAGAGTTCAGAGAATATACAAGAAAACACAGAGGTTTTACAGTTACTGACAAATTCCTTTGACTTCGATAGATACACAGTAACAAAAAACTCAGAAAATTTGTTCATTAGGCATTCCAGCCTGCAATTCTGTATGCGTATTGTCTTTTTAAAGTCCTCATTCTCTTAGTAAGCATACAGTACTTTAAGACATTGCACAGATACTAGATTCCACACATTGCTGATCTGATTCTGCAACTACTTCCATATCTAAACCACTTCAGTAAAGAACCATTTTAATCTATTGCATTTCTTTGCAGGATAAGACTGTGTAGATCACAGTCATGTCCAGTAGAAATCTCTATCACTTCTACACACATCCCATTTTTACATAAAACGTATTTTTCAAAAGTTTAATGAAATACTGAGTTTTTAAAAGAAGTAACACCAATATGATAGTGTGTGGTATTTCTGAACACAATTTTAACGATCATTATAATTAGTCTTTCTGTTTTAATGTTGTGACAATCCATTTCATGCTGTTCAGTCAAAATTTGTATAGAAATTTCCAATTCTTGCAAAGCTTATCATACAGAAAGGCTGGGAGGGGGCAGAGGAAGGTCTAAATTATTGGAAAAGAACAGAATATAAAAATACCGCAATACATGCAGTTCAAACGAAATCTTGACAGCTGCTATTCACAAATATTGCTGACATGGTTTATATTATATTAAAATTCAGAATTACTGCATTTTCATCAGTTTCTCATTTCACAGATGGCATTTCATGTTGTCAGCATCCTGTGATTTACAAGGCTGTATGTAGTGTAAAATTGTTGTTTTAAATGGACAATTTCATAAACATGTTTGCTAATTGATATGCTGTAGCAACTTAAAATGTAAACAACCTGCGTGTTCCAAAAGTCAGTGCGCTTTACATAAGAAAAGGAGCTGAACTTTATAGCTTGTTTCATTAAATTTTTATGAAAGCCACTAGAAAAAACATTTCTATGCAAATTTTAAAAGAATAGCTTAATTTGTGAAGTTACTTCTGTAATGTCAAAAATCCAACGTAAAACACAAAAAATTGTATTGATACTCATTACCACAAGATATAGAAGCTGTTAACCAGACAGACCATAGAGTCTTAACAAAGCACTGTTTTCTAATAATGTTTACATTGAATTCATTGTGATACTTTCCAAAGTGATATAAAGCAAGCCTAGCAGAAAATGCAAATGTTCTATTTCAGCAATGTTTTTCTTCTTCTAAGGCATGCAGAAATGACAGAAAGCACAAATTTCCTCAGAATTAAGTCAATATTTAATATATTTCATCATGCTTCTCTATTTCAGTCTTCGGAAGGAATACAGGATACAACCATATTTCTGCAGTTCCTTGTGACATAAAGCATGCAAAATCATCTACATGCATAACTTGGAAAGTCTGGGTAGGACCACAGAACTTAGTGGAATTCCTGAAGCATAACATTAGTCAGAGAAGAAAACGCACTGCTCTTTCCAAAGCCATCTCTCCCTTTTTACAAATGCCACTATTAAGCAGCTCAAAACTTGCATGTTTCATGCAATGTTTTTAAAATAGTAACAACACACACATTTGAATTTTATCCTAAAATCTGAGGTATTACAGAATATTTCTTAATAGAGCTAAGAGAATCAGGAGAAAGAGGCAGCAAAATGATTTGAAGCCTAAGGCTATTTCCCTTTGCAAGCCTGCTGCTCCATGGTGTAAGAAAGAAACGGCCCTTGACTGTGTACAGGCAGTGCTCTGATGCTTGCACTGACATCCCTTTCAGTTTTTCCACTGATTTTCTATTACAGACAACCATGGAGAGGGGCTCTGATAGCATCACCATCAACTCTGTGTCCTCCTCCAGTGACCTCCTCAGTCAAATCCCTTCTCTTCCCACCTATCTCTTCCCCAACTAATATATCTTATTCCCACATTCTTTTTCGTATCATTGCGGGATTTTTTTTCCTAGCACAACAGAAATGTGAGACTATTTTTTTTCTCCTAGTCTGATTTTTTCGCTATAGTCTGATGCTTTATTTCAGCATAGCAATAGCAAAGATGCTTGCCATTTTATAACACCACATCTTCAGATTTTCCTTGTGGTTCTGCCAGGGGGCAAGTTTGCTTGGATACAGCTAAAGTTCAATAGCCTCAGCATGTACTCCATAGATGATACGAAAATGAGACAGCTAGAAATCCTTTTTGGGTAACATTTCTGCATATATGTACCATAGCCCATTTAGCCTTCACCTTCTCTGGAAAGTTTTATATTTTTGAATAATGCCTTCAGAACTGATTTCCCATAGGATGACGACAAACCCCATGCATCAACAAAAATGTTTCATACCTTGGATCAAACAGGACATGGTCAAAATCAGGATCTGAGCACCAAGAAAGTCCAAAACATTATAATTAAAATAATTCTCTCATTTGGGTTATTAAAGGCAATACACCAGCAGCCACTTGTCTAAATGAAAAATTGGATTAGTCAGTGTCCTGCAGCCTCACAGTCCATTCCAGAAGCGCACAAGCAAGCACAGTACTTGTAGAATATTCTCACTTACAGAAGTTGGCACTTAGATATGACACTTCTTTTAGCTTTTGACATAGCTTTTAGCCATGAATAGAAAACCAAGTATCTTCTTGCAGAAGCCTAAGCATTCCTCACATGAGACTTTCAGATAACTTTTTCTTAATAAACCTCAGACATGAATTAGCTGGAATGTCCTGCTGTTAGAGTCCTGAATCACACATGAGTAAACAGACTTTCCTCAGCCATGCTATACAAGAGGCTTCTGTATTTGCACAAATTTTTTTAGAAGTTGGCGGAGTTCTAATTATAGTGAACTATGAATTAAACATCTAATAATTTTCTTAAAGATGAGTGTTTAGGAGATGACAGATCAACAACTAAATTTGTCAATGTACACCTTCTGTATCCAGACATTTTAGCAGACCAAACACGGTTGTTAGATTTTTTCAATATTTTCTCAAGCTTCATTACAGGTTACTGTTTTTGATTAAGTACTGTGAAATTACTATCTTGGCTGGAATTTACTTATCTCATTTACAATTATTATTTTTTCATAGTTTTCATGGCAGATTGTGTGTTGACATATTTGTGTAAATTGAGCTTTCAAGCAGCAAATTACAATATTTTATGATCAATAGTGCTACAGTGTTAAGAAATAATGTAAGGTTTTCATTAAATTGGAGGAGAGTGCAGTTAAAGGAATGCTAACAAGTATTGATGTTTAGATTTTATTTATTGTTCAGCTCCTCTCCGCTGCACTGAGTTTATCTTTCCACATTAAAAATGTTATTTGGTATCTCTTGGGCTGAGTTTTAAACAAGATAAAGTACCTCGTGAATTAATTGATTTTGAAGAAAGAAGAAAAAAGAAAACACAATTTGTGTCTTTTCATTGAATTATCCTTAGCTGTATTGATTTAACCTGACTTAAATTTATTTAGTTAAAAAAGTAACAAAGCAAAAATCAAACAGTGTATCTCGTTCTGTATCAAATGTGGAGAGTCTATCTTTGTGGCATTACATGAGTTTTGTTTTTTTTTTTTTAATAACCTGTATATCCTAGATGTAAGACACAAAAACACTGTAATATTTGCAGACGTCACAGAAAGAATATTTTCAGCCTATATTTTATCCATTATATTCATTCTTTGAATACCATACTGGAAACCAAATTACACATTTGTGCTGGAAAAGTATTTTATATTCAAATGTTTGAAAGAAGCTAGATTACGCTTAAAAAAACATTAAAAACACTTAGGGTGGGAAGTTTCCTTTGCTTGTAAATCACACTGACGAAAACAGTTTTCCAACTAATGATCAGTTTTACACATTCATAACTATGTGACACATATAAAGAAGCATTTCATGGTGCTCACAGTAGCTACATTTCGATTAGAAAATACGCCAACTAAAAAGGCAAGCACTTTTTCTATTTAACTAGCAGCTCAGTTTTTTAGTTTCCTGTTTACATAGAAATCTGATTTAAAAAAAAAAAATAAAACACTTGCAAAGCAAATTTTCACTTTTCCTGAAAAAGAAAAAAAAAAAGAATCAAATCCAGCAGTCTGTCCAAACTGCTCTATCACGAAACTTTCAATCATTTTGCTTACTTGCTTGTATTAACTATCATTTTTTGAACAACACTATAATGCCTCCTAGGTCCAATGGAACCTTCACCTGAGTCAGCAAAAATTGTCTCACTTCCTTTGGCTCATTTTTCATTTGGACATGTACATAGGGCTTGCATTTATTTCAGTGATGACAAAAACTCTCTTCTGTTTGTGTGGAGATATATTCAGTCATTTCTACTTTGTCTATGTATTAAGTTCTTTGTTCAAATTGCTGCTGATGTTTATCCAATCACAACAGTGGAAAAGGTTCTAAAATACATAGCTGTGAATAAAACGACAGCTGGTTCGTTTACTGGGGAAAATAAGCTATGCATATTTTAAAATGTGACACACACATCAAGGTGTCTTAGTGGCTATTTTGAAACAATTTATCTTATTAACAGCTAACTATTAACAGCACAGCAATTTCTTCCTGAAAACACCATACTGTCATAAGAGCTAATATAGATTTTTGACCACAAAATAATGATACCATACATGATGAGTATACATAGTTCACTTAATACAATTCCTGTTCTTTAATTGTATACAATTTCTACTTCAATTTCTTTAACAATCATACATAAAATCTGCAATTATATTTTTGCTGAATAATGATCATGGTATAATTGGAACAATTAAGCATTACAGTTATCTGTCATGGCACTTCCGCTGTCCTTACCAAGACTATCTTCAAAAGAAATATTATTCTGCAATATAAAATGCATTCATCAGCTATTAAGTCACAGCAACATCAAAAGAAAACGCTGCTGCATTCATGAGATGTATGAAAAACTAGAGGTAACAGCAGCGTATATTGCCTATATGTAGTATTTTGATATTATAACTATGACTTTCTCAGAAAATAGAAAATTTGAAACAAAATAGTAGCCACCATTATGGTTCATATAGGATTATTTCTGTCTGGAAATCTAATGTAATATGAAAAAATGCGTGTGGTGGAAGCTTTTTCCTGCAACTGTTCTTTACCTTCTCCATTTCATTTCTATTAGCATTTGAGCTTGTTCTGTTCAGCTGTAAAGCCCCCGGAAAGACATGCCCTTCAGCCTCTGTCTGGAGTCCTTCATCTGCCGAGAGTACATTGACACCACCGACAAGAAGTCCGCAGTTCTACAATGTGACCCTATGGTCACATTATGTGATCCTGGAGGCCATCATCAAACAAGTGGAAGAAAAGAAGGTTATCAGGAGTAGTCAGCATGGATTCAGCAAGGGGAAATCATGCCTGACCAATCTAATAGCTTTCTACGATGACATGACTGGCTGGGTAGACGAAGGGAGAGCCGTGGATGTTGTCTACCTTGACTTCTGCAAGGCTTTCGACACTGTCTCCCATGATATCCTCCTAGGGAAGCTGAGGAAGTGTGGGCTGGATGAGTGGTCGGTGAAGTGGATAGAGAACTGGCTGAATGGCAGAACT